>Ga0302325_10000822_pt1 | contig 82935 bp, 70 predicted proteins | sample Palsa_T0_2_FD_201948 | JGI IMG/M metagenome (GOLD analysis project Ga0302325, IMG submission 201948) | Peat permafrost microbial communities from Stordalen Mire near Abisko, Sweden - Palsa_T0_2 | ecosystem: Environmental > Terrestrial > Soil > Palsa > Peat permafrost | place: Sweden: Abisko... | reverse complement strand
GATATGCGCAAGCGCTGGACCGCCGCCGGGATGCTCGTCGCCGAGCAGCAGTTCCGGCGGATCATCGGCTACCGCGACCTCGCCAAGCTCGTGGCCGCGATCGAACGCCACACAGCACGAGCCGCCCCTTCCAACCCCCGCCGCCGCCGTTCACGCCGAGACACCACAAACCGTTACAGTCTGACCGTCAAATCCCGGACGCCGCTCCCAAAGTTCCACGACGACCCGGACATCCTCAGTGGGGCCGTATTCCGCCCCATCGACAGGCCCTTGCCGTAAAGAACCCACCCGTCGTTTACGGGTCATTTGCGCGATTCCGGCGCTCAAGCCTGACGAATCGTGGTCTCACCGTCCTCGTGGCGGATGAGTAGTACGTCGGGCTTGGCGAGGACTGCAGACTCGAAAGAGAGCGGGAGCGGGCACACCCAAGCCTCAGGTCCACCGACATCGATCTCAAACGGCCCAAAGCCTGCTCCGTCGTCTCCGCCCAGCACACCACCGAAGCGACACAGCCACGCATCCGAGTCCCGTCCACGGACGATCACCTCGATGTTGCTCCCCTTCCAGCCATTGAGAAGCGCCACCACCTCATCCCGGTCAAGAGCCTTGGTCATGGGCGCAGCGTAACGGCTCCTACGGCTTCTCCCGCTCGATCTGCTCGGCCAGACTCGCAAGCTCCGAGATCTCGACGCCAAGCGCGGAGGCGATGCGCCTGACGGTGCCCCAGGCTGGGTTGCTGCCACCCTCGATATGGCTGACCCAGGTGGGGTGCAGGTCGGCACCGTTGGCGACCTGCTCTTGGCTGAGGTCGCGAGCGAGTCTGGTCTGGCGGATCGCCTGCCCAAGGGCGACCTGCGGGTCGTTGCGTGGAGCCATGCCCAGCACCCTTCCGGGCAGCACCACCTATGGCCATAGAGTCCAACTCAAGTATCCTCGCTGTTGGACGGCAGCTATCTGGAACTTGGTCAAGGAGGTCGAGCGTTGGCAGATACAGACGAACGGTTCTGCTCAGGATGCGGACAACCCACTGCACCTCAAGACGCGTTCTGCCGTTCATGCGGGAGTGGGCTGGCTGACTCAGAGGCTTCACAGGGCCGGTCTGAGGCGAGACCGGGCATCGGAGAGCGGATCGGGCGTGGCATGGGGAGCAGTGGCGGCTACGCCGTGCGCTCGTTTGCGGGCGGTGTTGCGTGCGGTGCTGGTGCTCAACGCGTTGCCACCGGATGGCAGCGCGCGGGAGCTGACAGATATCGCCAGGGACGTGGATCTCTCGCCGAGCACGACACACTCGTCGATCAGCAGCCGCGTTCGCGGCGGTATTACCGCAAGCGGACGGGCGATGCGAACGCGAAGCAGACGACGACAGGTGGTGGGGATGGGAGCTGAGCGAAGCCTTCGAGCCTGGACCGCCGCTAATCGACATCTCCGCGGCGGACCCGGTCATGGCCTTGCGCTGCCTGCTGGTGGCGCGCGACACACGTTCGCGCTGCGGGTTGCTCAACGACTCGGGGCAGCGGCATGATCGCCGGGTTCGCCAACGGGGCGCGAAATGTGGCGGATCGTCTCGCAGGCGTCGCGATCCCGCCGGTCGTGCTCGAGAGCTTCCAGGAGGAGCCGATTGATCTGCGCGAGCTCGCGCAGCAGCGTCCGCTGGTGCTCTACCTCTACCCCGGCAGCAATCACTCGCCTGCAGATGGCGAGCAGACGCCGCTGATTGATTACGCGCAGCACTGCGCGTTCCATGACCACCGTGCAGCCCTGGCGGCGCGCAGCTACCAGGCCGTAGGGGTCAGCAGCCAATCGGTAAAGGCGCAGCTACGGAGTGTGCTTGCTGGCCAGCTGGCTCCGAGGCTGTTCAGCGACCCGGGACTGCATCTCGCGCGGGAGCTTGAGCTGCCGACGTTCGAGGTCGACGAAGCGCGCTGGTATCAGCGCCTAACGCTGATCGCCAAAGACGGACGCCTCGAGAAGGCGTTCTTCCCTGTTGCCAGCGCCGGGCGTAGCGCGGCGCAGGTGATCACGTGGATGCAGGTGCAGGGGATCTAGGCAGGTGCCGGCGATCGTCGCAGCACCGTACCCCAGGGTACGCGTTCAACTCGGCGCTGAGCGAACGCGGCGGTCTTCGCGGGCGGCCTCAAACGGGGAAGATCGAGAGGTAGCGGTGGCGAGAAAGGCGAGTGCCCCGGATGAGCGCAGGCTGACGCGGGTATGCATGGGCTGGCCAGGACAAAGACGAGCGGCGTGACGTCTTGATCGCGTTTGGTGAAGAGGAGCCCGTGTGATGGGTAACGCGACCTGGGGCGACATGCACCTATCTTCTTCATCGAGTTCCCGATCTGTATCCCGATCCTCACGCGCTCCGGCCAGAAAGGTTCTTGGTGAATCCATCGTTGTGGTTGCGCTGGGGCGCTTTGACCCGCTGCAGGAAATCGCTCTTCGAACAGTCCTTGGCCATGATTGCGCGCTGGACCTTCTCACGAGGAACATTGCGGACGTGAGCCTTGCGCGGGCCGCTGAACGCCCGCTATTCGATGTGGCGCTGGTGGGCGACAATGCGATCCCGCCGCCGCCGTCGGGGTGGCCTGAATCGCACGGCGGGGTCGTCGTCATGGCACACGCTCCGACGCCGCCTCGCGGAATGGTCTTGCTGGCCGCCGGGGTTAGCTGCGTCGCGTGGAGTTCGTCTCCAAAGGACTTGCTTGGCGCTGTGCACCTCACCACGCAAGGCGGCTGCGTCTTCGTAGCGGACGACGGAGACCGGGTAGTACGACGCGACCGGCGCAAGGAACGCATCGTAACGAGCCGCGAGATGCAAGTGCTGAAGCGCCTTGCCTATGGCGAAGGCAATAGCGCGATCGCGCTTAGGCTGAACATCAGTCGCGCCACAGTGAAAAAACACGTAGAAAGCCTACTGACCAAGCTCAAAGCGGCAAGCAAGCGTGAGCTTATTGGCCTCCCGACCGAGTGGCTGACTTAGGCCAAAACGGGCCGGCCGGCGTAGCGAAGGTTTCCCGACTGCAAGCGACATCTTCACCACATCGTGGACGCAAATGTCACTGGGGCAAACTCGCAGAATGCCCCATTTACAGGCCGCCCTGTCACACAATATTATGCCGTTCAACTCTTCCGTTATCGTATAGGGGTGTGCTAATGAGGTTTCCCGGGAAGTTCGTGACCCAGATGTTGGCCTATCATCAGGTGGCACGGTCGGCGACGAGCGCGCGAGTAGCTTCGGCTCGCTGGAGTGGCGATGTGTCGTCCTTGTCGCGGGCGATCGTGGTGACGGGCTGGCCTAATCAGCCGTCCGATAAGCGGTCGCTCAGGAAATCGCGCGTGGCATGGAAACGCTCGGCACACATCCGCAGGAGTGTGGTCCTGGCGTGTCTTGCTTCACTGTGCGCGGCCGTCATAGCGCCATGTGCGCGGGCCGAACTTCAGCCCAACGGTGTCCCAGGCAACTGGCATCTCGTGTACAACGAACAGTTCAACCTTGCAGGTCTTAACACCGCAATATGGACCCCTGGGTGGCATCACACCGGCATCTCAGGACCCATGAGTGGGCAGTGCGTCAACTCGGCGAACGTCGAACAGCCCGGGAATGGCTACCTTTATCTGTATCTCAAAAACGTGGAAAGCACCTGCGAAGGCACGAAAGTCGCGTACACTGGGGCACTCGTCGAGTCCGATCCTGCTGACAAAATCTCAGGCCACGTCGGCTTTTCATATTCTTACGGTTATGTTGAATGGAGGGTCTATATCCCCGGGGTTGGCGCATCCGGCTGTCCGAAAGGTGGTTGCCTGCCCGACTGGCCCGCCGTTTGGTCACTCGGTGTAACAAACAGCGACGAGATCGACGCGATGGAGGGTTTGGGAAGCCTCGGACAGGCGTGCTACCACGTCCACCCGCCCGCCGGGAGTGAAGGTCCGGGTGGCTGCCAGCCCGGTAGCGATAGCTATGCGGGCTGGCACACATACGGAGCCCTGTGGGAACCAGGCGTGGCTACCTACTACTACGACGGCAAAGAAGTCGGCCACGTCGTATCATCTTCGCTCAAACCAAGCCCTCAATACCTCATCATGGACATGGTACCCCCAGGCTGTTGCGGGGGGCCGCTCGCCATCCCGGACAGCATGCTCATCGAATACGTGCGTGTTTGGCAGCATCCATCATCTCCGAGCGCGGTGTATGACCCCTCTGCAGGTCGTAATGTGTTCTACAAGGAGCCCAACGGATCGCTTGCGGTGTGGTACGTCCAGAATGGAAGTTGGAAAGATGTCGAACTCGTCCAGGCGAGCGATAGTACCACCAATGAAACTCTGGCTGTCGGCAGTAGTCCGACATCTGTAGACGAACCGCACGGTACCGGGCGTAATGCTTACTACGTGGGCGGTAGCGGCGACAAGATCTGGAGCTGGGGAGTCAACGGTAGCCATTGGGAAAACGCTGAACTTGCGGCAGCGAGCGATGGCGCCGCAAACGAGTCAGCCGTGCAGGGCTCTAACCCGTCGGCCGTCTACGAACCGACAGGCAGTGGGCGCAACGTCTTCTATGTGGGAGCTAATAGCAAGATCTGGGATTGGTGGGTCAATGGCAATCACTGGGAAAACCCTGAACTCGCGGCAGCGAGCGGTGGTGGCGCAAACGAGTCAGCCGCATCGGGCGGTAGCCCATCGGCCGTGTACGTACCTAGTGGGGATGGTCGCAGCAACGTCTTCTATGTGGGGGCTAACGGCAAGATCTGGGATTGGTGGATCAACGGCAACCACTGGGAAGACCTTGAACTCGCGGCAGCGAGCGGTGGCGGCGCAAACGAGTCCGCCACATCGGGCAGTAGCCCGTCGGCCGTGTACGAACCTGTCGGGAGTGGCTGCAACGTGTTCTATGTGGGCGCTAATGGCAAGGTCTGGGATTGGTGGGTCAACGGCAATCATTGGGAAGACACCGAACTCGCAACGGCGAGCGGTGGTGGCGCAAACGAGTCAGCCGGATCGGAAGCTAGCCCGTCGGCCGTGTACGAACCTACCGGGAGTGACCGCAGCAATGTGTTCTATGTGGGCGCTAATGGCAAGGTCTGGGATTGGTGGATCAACGGCAGCCATTGGGAAGACCTTGAACTCGCGGCAGCGAGCGGTGGTGGCGCAAACGCATCAGCACAGGAATACACCGTACCGAGCGCCGTGTATGAACCCAGTGGTACGGGAACGAATGTCTTCTACTTTTCAAATGGCCAGATCTGGGAGTGGCTGGTCAACGGTAACCATTGGGAAAACGCCGGACTGTAACGGTCTAGCTGACGTGCCCGGGGACGTTGCGAGCGGGATGGGGTAGGTCCTGGCCTGCCGAGAGGCTGTGGGTGTCAAAGCTCACGACGCCTTGGATGCCAGGAATGCAACACGCTAAGGCTCCGCTGACTGGGCAGGGTAGGCTGCGGATGGTTCTGCTTGTCGAAGACGACGGGTTCACGTTGCAGCAGGCCGCGGCCTGCTGCAACGTTGCGAAGTCGACCTGCTGGGAGTGGGTGCGCCGCTGGCGGCAGGCCAGCACTGCCACACTGGATCAACCACCACAACGAGCGTCGCTCTCACTCAGCACTCGGCCGGCCACCACGCGCCCGCGTTCGGGACGTCACCGGGCACAACAGCTAGGCCGACGGTTCGCGATGCGCGGGGCCTCGACCAGTAGCGAGCATGCCTGGGCGTTGCCGCCGGCGTCGAAACCCGCGCGTGGCGCGCTCGGACTGGCACGCCTTGGCGTCAGGGGCCGCCCTGGTAGGTCACGAGACGCGGCCAGCTGAGGCGGGAGATATGGGCGATCACGGCCATCAGATCGACGTTCGCGAATCAGCCGGAACCAACGATTCGGTGTTGTGTCGAGCTACTGCCGGTTGGCTCCAACGACGCCCACTGGCTGATGAGCATCTCTGGCGCGAGCGTGGTCGTGACACTGATGCACGCTTGCGCCGAGGGACGTATAGTAGGCGGTGATGCAAAGGAGCGGACATAGCAGTGGCTTGAGGGTCGGCTCATGCTAAACGGTTCTGCGACGCTGCCACGGGAGATGCGTGTTCTGGCGCAGCTTCGGCGCTTGCCGCCGAGCGTGGCAGTGTTTCAGTGGCGTGCCCGGCGTCTCGCACGGCGCGTCGGAGATGAGTTCGCCCTCGCATCTGGCACTCGGCCTGGCAATCTTGCGCTGCTGCTGCGCGTTGCGAACGGTCGGCGGCGCATCGTTGAGCTTGGGACGGGAAGCGCATGGACCGCTGCCTCGTTGGTCTTGGCCGATAGAGGATGTGAGGTCGTCACTTATGATCCTATTGAGCGTTCTGAGCGTGATCTCTATCTGAGTTTGGTGGGCTCGGAGGCCCAGCGGCGACTGCGGCTGGTCAGGGCTTCGGGCGAGCAAGGTCCGAGTGACAGCCGGATGGTCGATTTGCTGTACGTCGATAGCTCCCACGACCGGGAAGAGACTATTCGGGAGGTACAGGCATGGCGGCCGACGCTCGCAGAGGGCTCGCTCATCGTCTTCGATGATTTTGTACACCCTGAGTATCCAGGGGTGCAGGAAGCCGTCCAGCGTCTTGGGCTTGCGGGTGAGCAACGCGGAAACCTGTTTATCCATCGGGTTAGTTGAGTGATCGCCTTGTGCCGCGGTTGAGGAAGCTGAAACCGTTGGGCCTTTGAATAAACGTTAGTGCGTTTGAGAAAGCGGCTGCGGGCGACGATTGCGTCGTCTTCCCGATCTATCTGACGCTAGGCGCCCTGTTCCCCATTTACGCTGGTCTACAGCGGCTGTCTCGGCGCAAGGGGAGCACGGTCGTCCCCCCTCGGGCCGCGACTCGTCGCCGCGCCGAGGCTGAAGGATTATGATCGGATTGCTATGCGAAAGCGACTAGGCGCCGGGTTTCTCATGGCCGCGGCATCGCGATTCTCGAACAGTTCACCCCCGAGCGGCCCATCCTCGGCATCCAAGAGCTCGCCCAAGCCCTCGGGCTGACACGCCCGACCACTCACCGCTACATCACGACCCTTACACACCTCGGGTTTACACGCACCGCCCTCGCCAGCCTCGGCGATTCGATAACGCGCGCGCGTAACCGCGCGGTCGCGAAGGCAGTCGCCGCGCGGTGGCCATATAAGCGCATCCAGCGGGCAACCGGCCTCAGCATCAGCCGCATCGGCCAGATTGCGCCGGCCCGCGCTGGGCGCGATCCCGCCGCGGAGCCCACCGCCAAACCAACACCAAGGAGGCAACGCAAATGAGCACCGCACCGACCATCGCCGACGTGACCGTAACTCCTCGACGACGCGGTCGCGCGCGAGCTTCTCTCCCTCGGGGGAGTCGTCGAGGGCGACCTGCCGTCCTGGCGGCTACCCGACGGGACTCAGACGACCGACCCGAAGGACGCGCTAGCTGCGGCGCTGTGCACCATCGCAGACGGCACGGGCGCCGCCGTCCGCGACGCCGACGAGCTCCCCACCGTCGGAAGCAGCATCACGCTAACCCTGACCGGCCCGCTGGCCCTCGGCCTCGTGGAGCACTCCGGCATGGAGCGCAGCGACAACGGCATGGGCTGGCGCACCCGCGACGGCCGCGACGGCCGCGAAAGCAACGAACCGCGGGTCGCCGTAACCGACGCCCTCGTCGCGATCGCCGAAGACGACCTCGCCGCCGAGTTCATCGAGGCCGATTAGCCGAGCTGGAAGAAGCGCGATCGGCGGTTCCGCGAACAACAGGCGCACGCGGGAGCCACGGCCGGCGCCAGCCCCCCGCCGACGAGGCCAACTGAAACCCTCAACCGACCTGGGCAAACTCGGCGCCCGCCCGACCGCGGATCGCGCGGCTTCAGCCGGTTTCAGGCGGCAACACTAGGTCCGCGTGAGCGCAAAGTCCTCGGTCATCCTGGTTTGCACTGAGGGACGAGTCGGCCCCCCGCCATGCCCTCCGCAAGCTTGCACGAGATCGCCCGATGCGCTTCAGCCGCCATCGTGGCTGAGGAGTTTGGTGGCGCCATCGGTAGGTGGTGCGATTGCATCACGTGTATCGCTTCCAAAGACCGATAATCATTATAGAACGTCACCAAGGGTGTACCGTAATCACGACTATCGACTTCAGGGGCTGATAATCGTGATACGCTTACACCATGGCGAAGGCGGACAAGAAGGCCGTGCGCGCCGCCGGACCGGTGGCTTCGCGCGTGCTCGAGGAGCTTGCCGACTCGCGCCGACACTCGGTCACGGTCGCCGGCGATCGTGCGTGGCTGTCGCAGTGGACGAAGGACCCCAACGCTCTGCTTGAGAGCATGGCGGACAACCAGTTGCTCTATCGCGTCGGGCGTGGACGCTACTTCGTGGCGCCCCGCGGGACGTTCTCCGCGGCGCAGGCTGCCCCGGCGGAGCTCATCGCGGGGCTGATCCTCGGTGCCCGCGGCGAGTACTTCATCAGCTATCTGAGCGCACTGATCAACTACCGCTTCACCGATCTGCACTCCAACACGATCTACGCCGCAATCCCGCAAGCGAGCAGCTTCGGCGAGACATCGGTCGAACTTCCCAGCGGCACACTGCGGCTCGTCCGGCTCAGCCGATCGAACTGGCCCGCCGATCCTGACGACGAACTCGTGCGCGTAAGGGTCCTTCCCGACGCCAAGGAGTTTGTCTGGCGAGCGTCGATGGAGCGCACCCTCGTCGACAGTCTCTCGCGGCCCGATCTCGCCGCCGGGCCTGAGACCGTCATCACCAGCTGGGCGCGCGCACGGCAGTCCGATACCGACTGGGATCTCGTGTGTGCGATATCGGCGCGGCGAGGCAAGAGCATGGAGCGACGGTGTGCTCTGTTGCTGCGTCTGCTGGGTCTGGACGCCATCGCCAAACGCAACTTCCCCGATCTCGCGGGCCGCGGAGCCAACACGCCCCTGGATCGGAGCAACAGCTTTCAGATGAGCCGTGAGGCGATCAAGCGGGATAGTGAGACGGGGGTGCTGCTCAACGTGCCCGAGGATTATCTGCGGGGCTGGGTCAGCGCGACCTCGGCGCCGTGATCGACTACCCGACCGATCGCCGCGTCTCTGCCGAGGCCGACAGACACGACATCCCCGAGCCGGTCCTCGTGCGCGACCTGGTCCGCGTCGTGGAGGTCCTCAACCTCAAGGCCAAGGACTTCTTCTCCAAGCGCAGCGTGCTCGCCGGGTCGATGGCGCTTCGCTGCTTCGGCAGCCCGCGCTTCACGGTTTACGACGCTGACTTCTCGACCTCATCCGAGACCGTGAGCCCGCCCACGGTGATGAAGGCGAAGCTCGCCTACAGCGACGACGACCTCGAGATCATGCCCGCCGAGCTCGTCCCCCACGACGCGCAGGGCACCTCCTGGCAATCGGCGCCGATCGAGTTCAATCCGGTCTTCACCTCGCTTATCCCCAATCCCGACGACCGCAGCTTCAAGGCCGACGTCTCCTTCCGAGGGATGCTGCTCGACGGTCTCGAGGTTCCGTTCAAGGTTCCTTACGACCTTGACATTTGGCCGGAGAGCCCCGCCGTCTACATCATGGACCCACACGAGACGCTCGCCGAGAAGATCCTTGGCTGGTGTGCTCACCGTCAGGTCAAGCACTACGCCGACCTCGCGTACGTCGCGCTCGTGTCTCGTCCTGGCGGAGCGCAATTGATCGACCTGAGCTATCCGCGAGCGCGCGAGGTGCTCGACGGAAAGCTCGCGACTATGAGTCGGCTGCAGCCTGACATTTACGCGGCGTTTCCGAGTATCGATGCGCTCCTGGATGACCTCGCGCAGCGACCGCAGTTCAGCTCGACGCAATGGAGCAGGATCATGTACCTGCGGGACGCGCGCGACCGCTTCACCCAGGCTCACCTCATTGCGGCGGTGACCGGCGTACTGGTCCCGGGCCTGAAGGGCGCTGGCAAACAACCGACCTGAGGGATTCGACTCTCACCCGACGGGCTGCAGAACCCCGCGCTTCTCAGCCTTCGCCGGCGCGTCGGACGACCGCTCGGCCTGCCCCGACCCGCCGCCCGCCGCAACGCTCTGCGCCTCGCCACCGCCGACCCCCGCACCCCCCACGAGAGGCCAGGGCGCCCCGGGCCGGCTGTAGTAGAACCCCTGCACGAGCGGCACGCCGAGCCGTTGGATGGCGAGCAGCTCGTCGCGGGTCTCGACGCCCTCGGCGACGAGCAGGCTGCCGACCTGCTTCGAGTAGCCGGCGAGGGCGCCGACGAGGGCGGCGCGCTCGTCGTCGCGGTGGATGCGGCTGACGAGCGAGCGGTCGAGCTTGAGGTAGCTGGGGAGCACGGAGGTGATCTGGCGCAGGCCGGAGTAGCCGGCGCCCATGTCGTCGACGGCGAGGCGCGCGCCGCGGGCGCGCAGCGGCTCGATGGCGCTGAGCAGCTGCATGTCGCTGTGCACGAGCGTCTCCTCGGTGATCTCGACGATCAGCCCTGCGAGGTCGTCGGGCTGGCCGTCGCCGGCGCCTTCGAGCATGGCCATGGTGGCCGTCTCGAGCAGCACGGGCGCGGACAGGTTGACGGACAGGCTGGTTCCAGCTGGGCGGTGGGCGAACAGCTCGAGCGCGCCGCGCAGGCAGGCGCGCTCGAGCGCGGCGCGCTGCCCGAGCTGCTGGGCGAGCGAGAACCAGTGCAGCGGGCTGCCGTCGATGCGCGGCTGGCCGAAGCGCGCGAGCGCCTCGTAGGCGTGGACGGTGCCGCTGCGCACGTCGACGATCGGCTGCACGACGATCGTCAGACCGTCGCCGGCGATCAGGCGCTGGAGCGCGTTGCGGGCGCTCGCGAGCTCGTGGGCGCTGAGCGTGTGCTCGGCGCGCGGCGGGCTGGAGCGCGAATCGCCCGCGGCACTGCTGGCACGCTCGTTGCGGTCGCTCATGCGGGCGGCGATGTCGCCGGCGAGCAGCAGCGTCTCGGCGCTGTCGGCCTCCCGGCGCGCTTGGCGCAGCATGTGGTTGAGCTCGCGCGTGAGCCTGCCGCAGGTGAGCAGCAGCGCGAGCGCGGCGATGCACATGGCGGCGTAGTCGGCGCCGATGTGCTCGGTGCGGACGACGGGCAGCGCGAGCGCGCCGAAGACGATCGCGCTGCCGAGCCAGTGCGCGCGCCCGCCGCGCGCCATGACGCCGCTGGCGATGGCGGCGAGCCAGAGGATGCTGAGCACGCTCACGTGCTGGTCGCCGAGGCCGATGATGAGCACGGCGGCGGCCCCGGCGGCGGACTCCTCGAACTTCAGCCACGCGGGCCGCAGTACGGCGAACTGCAGGACGGCGGTCAGCTCGATCGTCGCGAAGCCGGCGATCCCGAGCGCTGGGTGTGGCAGCAGCCGCGGTTCGGCGAGGAGCAGCGCGATCCCGATCGCGCCCATCGCCATGCGCGTCTTGGCGGCGGTGCGGCGCGCGCGCAGGATGCGCCCGTCGTCGCGCTCGATTGACACCGCGGGTTGCAGCATGGGCAGGGGCATCCACGTCAGCTTCGACCGGCGGACCGCCCGTACTTAACTGCTTTGGCGCTCTCTCGACTACGCGTCCGCGTGGGCCGCGTGCGCCGCGTTGGCCGCGTGCGCGCCGGCCGACAGCCCCAGCTGCACGCCAACCAGTGTGAGCAGTTCGAGCAGCTGCTCGCGCTCGGCGTCGCTCAGGTGGGCGCATAGGCGGCGCTCGAGCTCGGCGGCCAGCACGAACGCGCGCCCGAGCAGCTCGCGCCCCTGCTCGGTCAGGTACAGCGTGCGTGTGCGGCGATCGCGCGGGTTGTGGCGGCGTTCGAGCAGCGTGCGCGCCTCGAGCGCGTCGATGAACGCGACCATGCGGCTGGGTGGGATCTGCAGCCGCTCGCCGGCTGCCTGCTGGGACATGCCTTCGGCGGCTCCGACGACGCGCAGGATCGCGAACTCGCGGGGCTCGAGCCCGAGCGGGGCGAGCGTCTGTCGGAACAGCCGCGATACTGCGTACCCGACGGAGGACACGGTGAAGCCAACCGAGCGAAAGGGCACGCTGGCGCTTGGCGAGGGCGCGGCGTGCGGCCGGCGCGCCGATGGCTCCCCATGCTCCCCGTCTGCCGTCCTCACGCGGACGATCATACTCCTGCGAAACTATTTATGATAGAAATCATTCCGTTCGGAATCATTCCCCAGATGAACGTTCTCGCGTCGAGAGAGAAAGGCCGGTGACACGTCTGTGAGCGCGAACCCGGAGATGGGCGACAACGGCATCGAGGTCGATGGGCTGATCCGCGACTTCAAGGGCGGCGTGCGCGCGGTCGACGGGATCGACCTGCGCGTGGCGCCGGGCGAGATCTACGGCTTCCTGGGCCCGAACGGGGCGGGCAAGTCGACGACGGTGCTGGTGCTGACGACGCTGCTGCCGCCGACCGCGGGCAGCGCGCGCGTGGCGGGGCTGGACGTGGTGCGCCAGGGCCCGGAGGTGCGCCGCGCGATCGGCGCGTCGCTGCAGGAGTCGGCGCTCGACCCGTTCCTGACGGGCCGCGAGCACATGCGCCTGCAGAGCGCGCTGCACGGGCTGAGCCGCGCCGAAAGCGAACGACGCGGCTCGGAGCTGCTCGAGCGCGTCGGGCTGATGGACGCGGCGGACCGCAAGGTGGGCGGCTACTCGGGCGGCATGAAGCGCCGCCTGGACCTGGGCCTGGCGCTGGTGCACGGCCCGCGGCTGCTGTTCCTGGACGAGCCGACGACGGGCCTGGATCCGCAGAGCCGCGCGGCGCTGTGGGACGAGGTGCGCAGGCTGGCGAACGACGGCGTGACGGTGTTCCTGACGACGCAGTACCTGGAGGAGGCGGACGTGCTGGCCGACCGCGTCGGGATCATCGACCGCGGCAGCATCGTCGCGGAGGGCACGCCGGCGGCGCTGAAGGCGTCGATCGGGCGCCCGAGCGTCGAGGTGATCCCGCAGGACCCGGGCGACCTCGAGCGCGTGGCGGCGATGCTGGATCGCTTCGGCGAGAAAGCCCCAGCGTCGAGCAACGGCGTGGCTGCGCGCCTGCCGGAGGGCGTGAGCGACGTCGCCGAGATCGTGCGCACGCTCGACGCGGAGGGCCTCGCGATCGCGGACCTGCGCCTGCACACGCCGACGCTCGACGACGTGTTCCTGGCGAAGACGGGGCGCTCGCTGGAGGGCGCGGGCGACGGCGCGGACGCGGAGGACGAGCAACAGGACCCGGTGGCGGCGAGCGCGTGAGCGAGCACGTCACGCAGATACGCGTGCTGGCGCGGCGCTCGATGCTGAAGACGCTGCGCCAGCCCTTCCAGCTGTTTCCGATCGTGTTCTTCCCGTTGATCCTGCTGGCGGTGAACGCGAGCGGGCTGAAGGCGGTGACGAGCCTGCCGGGCTTTCCGACGCACTCCTACATCTCGTTCGCGATCGCCGTGGCGTTCATCCAGGGCGGCATGTTCTCGCTGATCAACACCGGCACGAACCTCGCGGAGGACATCGAGAGCGGCTTCTTCAACCGCCTGGCGCTGACGCCGCTGCGGCGCGTGTCGCTGATCGCGGGGCTGCTCGTGGGCGTGGCGGCGCTCGGCGTGCTGCAGTCGGCGGTGTACATGCTGATGGGGCTGGTCGCGGGCGCGCACCTGGACGCGGGCGTGGGCGGCATCGGCGTGATCCTCGCGCTGGGCGCGCTGACGGCGGTCGGCTTCGGCGCGCTCGGCTGCGCCGCCGCGCTGCGCACGGGCTCGGGCGAGGCGGTGCAGGGCCTGTTCCCGCTGTTCTTCGTGTTCATCTTCCTGTCCTCTAGCAACCTGCCGCGCAACCTGCTGAAGACCGGCTGGTTTCACTCGATCGCGAACGTCAACCCGATCTCGTATCTGATCGAGGGCTTTCGCAGCCTGTACATATACGGCTGGGACGGCACCGCGCTGTGGCGCGGCTTCGCGGTGGCGATCGGCCTGACGCTGATCGCGCTGCTCGCGGTGGCCGGCGCCCTCAGAACCAGGCTCCAACGCACATGAACACCGGGGGCGGCATCTGGCAGGTGGCGCGCACGATCGCGTGGCGGAGCCTGCACACGTACGTGCGCCGGCCGGACCTGTTCGTGCCGTCGCTGGTGTTCCCGCTGGTGTTCCTGGCGAGCTTCGCGGGCGGGCTGTCGGCGCTGGGGGGACTGCGCGGCTTCAGCTTCCCTGCGGGCTACACGGCGTTCCAGTTCGTGTTCGTGCTGTGCCAGTCGGCGATGTTCGGCGGGCTGTTCACGGGCTTCACGCTGGCGTTCGACTTCGAAAGCGGCTTCGCGCGGCGGCTGATGCTGGCGGCGCAGGACCGCCGCGGGATCGCGCTGGGCTACGCGCTGGTGGCGCTGACGCGCGCGGCGATCACGCTGACGGTGGTGAGCGTGGTGGCGCTGGCGGCAGGGATGCGGATCACGGGCGACGGCGTGGACGTGTTCGGCCTGTACGGCCTGGCGCTGCTGCTGACGCTGGTCGGCTACGGCTGGGCGGCGGGCGTGGCGTTCCGCTTCCGCACGATCCAGGCGGGGCCGCTGATGCAGACCCCCGTGTTCCTGCTGCTGTTCCTGGCGCCCGTGTACGTGCCGCTGAGCCTGCTCAAAGGCTGGATCCACGGGGTCGCGAGCATCAACCCGGCGACGGCGTTCCTCGACGCCGGCCGCGGCCTGATCTCCGGCGTGCACAACCACACCGCGCTCGCGTTCGCGTGCGCGCTCGGGTGCATCTTCCTGTTCGGCATCTGGATGCTGAGCGGGCTTCGCAGCGCCGAGAACTCGCCCTAACCGCCCAGCTCCCGCGCGAGCTCGTCGGCGCGCGGTGTGCTGAGGAGCACCCTGTGCAGCGTGGTGCCGTTGTCCACGGCGAACGACAGGCCGGGGACGCTACGGCGCACGACGAAGACTTCATCGAGGCGGATGGTGCGCGCGACGTACAGCAGCCACGGCAGGCGCAGGCCGACTTTGATGCCCGAGCGCATCGCCTCGCGGACGGGATCGGCGACGACGTGCACGTCGCCGATGTCGGCGCGCGCCACGCGGAAGTTGCGCATCAGCCCGAGCAGCTTCTCCCACAGGGCGAGCCGCACTTCGATGTGATCGTCGCCGACTTCGATACGCACGAGCGAACAGCCTATAGTGCGAGTCATGGAGTCCTCGAAGGCCTCCGCGAGGGTGCTGGTGGTGGCGCACAAGACGGCGGCGACGCAGCCGCTGCTGGATGCGGTGCGCGAGCGCGCGCACCGCGGTCCGAGCACGTTCACGCTGCTGGTGCCGAACTCGGCGCACGGCCTGCACAAGCTGGTCGACGTGGAGGACCAGAGCGCGGGCGATGCGCAGGGCGTGCTGGATGTGGCGCTGCCGAAGCTGAGCGAGGCGGCGGGCGCAGCGGTTGAGGGCGTCGTCGGCGACGCGGACCCGGTGGCGGCGGTGCACGACGCGATCAACCTGCGCGGCTTCGACGAGATCATCATCTCGACGCTGCCGACGCACGTGTCGCACTGGCTGAAGCTGGACCTGCCGAGCAAGGTCTCGGGGATGGGCCTGCCGGTGACGACGGTCACGCCGGCGGACGCGGACCCGGCGTAGCGCAGTCCCGCGAGGGCGCTCGGGAGCCCCCCCACTCCCGCCCCTCACTCCCAACCCTCGCCCCTGACGCCCAGCCCTCGCGCACGTCGCGCGCGGCATCGGCGCACCCCGGTATGCGGCTGACGACATGCTGTCAACCGCACGTGGCCAGCCACGCCCGTGCAGACGCTTGTCTACATGCTAGATTCGTGTTTCTATATCCCGATAAACGGCATTGTATAGCTGGCTATCTATGACAATCGTCTGTGGAACTTTCGTCTGCGTAGCGCGAGAGTTGGAACGGTGGAAACTGTCCGTAAGCAATTTGCGGCGAACCTCAAGTACTACCGCGACCGGGCAGGCCTTTCACAGGAGGCTCTCGCGGACATCTGCGACCTGCATCGCACGGAGATCAGCCTGCTGGAGCGCTGCAAGCGCTCGCCGCGGCTGGAGACGATCGTGATCCTCTCGCGCGGCCTCGAGCTGGGCTCGCCGGGCGAGCTGCTCGAGGGAATCACCTAGCACCCCGCGCCTCAGCCGATCCGCCCGCGCCTCAGCCGATCCGCTCGCGCCTCAGCCGATCCGCTCGCGCGGCGCCTGCGTGTCGGTGATCAGGCGCGCGCTGCGCCCGTGCGTGGCGAAGCTGGATGACCAGCGGATGAAGACGACGATGCGGTTCTGGAAGCCGACGAGGTACCAGATGTGGACGAGCAGCCACGTGATCCAGGCGATCGACCCGCTAAGCCGCAGGCCGTGGATGTCGGCGACCGCAGCGCGACGGCCGATCGTCGCAAGGTTGCCCTTGTCGCGGTAGCGAAACGGCGGCGCCTGCCCCCCGCGCAGCCGCGCGCGCACGGCCCTGGCGGCGTGGCGGCCCTGCTGCATCGCAGCGGGCGCGACGCCGGGGAGCACGTGTGCGACGCCGTCGCCGCCGCGCACGCGCACCATGTCGCCGAGCGCGAACACCTCGGGATGGCCGGGTAGCGACAGGTCGGGCTCGACGGTGACGCGCCCCGAGCGGTCGAGCTCGGCGCCGCTGCGTTCGGCGAGCTTGGCGGCGAGCGGCGAGGCGGTGACGCCGGCGGCCCAGATGACGGTGCGTGTGGGAATCCGCTCGCGCTTGCCGCCGCCGTCGTCGACGGTGACGCTGTCGGCGTCGACGCCGACGACCGTGCGACCGAGCAGCGGGGTCACGCCGAGGCGCTCGAGCGAGCGCGCGGCCCTCGCCGACAGCGACGGCGGGAAGCTGGTGAGCACGCGGTCGCTGACCTCGACCAGCAGCACCCGCCCAGCGCGCGGGTCCACCGATCTGAAGTCGTGTTTGAGCGTGTCGCGCGCGAGCTCCGCGATCTGGCCGGCGATCTCCACGCCGGTCGGCCCCGCGCCGACGACGACGAACGTCAGCCAGCCGGCGCGTCGCTGCGGGTCGGGCTCCATCTCGGCGGCCTCGAACGCGCTGAGGATGCGCGCGCGGGCGAGCAGCGCGCTCTCCAGCGACTTGACCTCCTCGGCGAACGCCGCCCACTCGTCGTTGCCGAAGAACGAGTACGCCGAGCCGCCGGCGACGATCAGCGTGTCGTAGGGGATCGACGCCGGCGCCGGCAGCCCCTCGACCGATTCCAGGAGCAGCTCGCGCGCGTCGAGATCGACGTCGCTGGCCTGCGCCAGCAGCACCCGCACGTTGCGGTCGCGCTTGAAGATCGCGCGCAGCGGATACGCGATTTCCCCCGGCGACAGCGCACCGGTGGCGACCTGGTAGGTGAGCGGCTGGAACAGGTGGAAGTTGCGCCTGTCGACGAGCGTCACCTCGACGGGCGCCCGGCGCAGCCCCAGCGCCGCCTGCAGACCGCCGAAGCCGCCCCCGACGATCACCACGCGATGCGCGCTCGCCTCACCCATCCACAGTCAGGCTAGAGATCCGGCGTGCGACCGGCGGTGCCGTCGGCGATGCGAGCGGCGAGCAGGTCTACGTCACGACGAGGCGCTGATCGGGTATGACTTGTCCGGTGGAACGGGGGACGGGCTGGTCATCCGCAACTGTCCGGCGCGTGCCAGCGGCGTCGCTGACGCTGCTCGCGGTGCTCATCGTGCTCGTACCCGCGGTGGTCCAAGCCCGTCCGGCTGGCATGCATGGCGGGCATGAGCGCCCGGCCATGACGCGTCGCGTGCGGCTCGAGATCGCCCGCGAGCGCACACGGGTGGCGGGCGAGGTCGCCCGCGACGGACTCGGCCCGAAGCTGTCGCGCACAGCTCCCGATCGCCATCACGCCCGACGCCGAGCTCGCGTGCTCGCACGCGCGGCAGGCGAGGGAACCGCGGGCGAATACATCGGGCTGATCACCGATCTCGGCACGATCGGCGGCATGGCCAGCCACGGCGGCGCGGTCGACAGCGCCGGCGACGTCGTCGGTGACATACAGCTCGCAGGCGGTGTGCCGAGGCACGCCGCCGTGTGGCCGAACACGTGCGAACTTTGCGAAATGGATCTCGGCTCGCTGCGCACCGAAAACAACGACAGCGAACCGGAATCCGGAAACAGCCTTGCGAAAGCCGTCGACCCGGCAGGTAACGAGATCGCCGGATGGTCGGAGACGAACGAACCGGCCGATGCGCCCGGCGAACACCAGAGCTACGACGCGGCCACGTGGACGCAGTCCCAGGGCAAATACACCGCGACCGATCTCGGCACGCTCGCCGATGACACAGGCGAGGGATGCGGCGATGACATCGATAGCCCGACAACGGCGATCAGCTGGTCCACCGGCGTCAACGACTCCGGGACGGTCGTCGGCATAGCCAACTACCGGATCGAAAGCTGCCCCGAACCTGGGGCCGAACCGGATTCGATCTTCCCGCTGTTCGGCCATGCGTTCCGCTACCGGAACGGGGCCATGGAAGATCTCGGCACGCTCGACAACTCGCCGGTGGGCGCCGAAGGCGACTGCGCGTTCAGCGAGGCGGAGGCGATCGACGCCGCCGGCGCCGTCGCCGGCACGTCCGGCAGCCAGGCCCTGGGGGGATTCGGCACGTTCAGCGCCGGCTGCTCCGGCAGCCCTGTTGGCGGTGCGCTGATCAGCCATGCGTTCGTGATCCCGGCAGGCGAGGGCGCGGGCGACATGCAGGACCTCGGCAACCCCGCGGGCGGCACCGGCGAAGACAACTACAGCGAAGCGGACGGGATCAATGCAAGCGGCGACCTCGCCGTCAACGGCACCGATTCCAACGGCGTCTCGCACGGCTATCTGTACAAGAACGGCAAATTCACGCCCGTCGGGACGCTGGGCAAATCGACATACGTGTATGGGATCAACGACGAAGACGTGCTCGTCGGCGCGTCCTACACGGGCGTTGAAGAAGAGCAGGCGGTCGCCTTCGTGGACGGCGATCTGCTCAACCTCAACGATCTGCTCGAACCAGGATCGCCGTGGTTCCTGGAACGGGCGCGGTCGATCAACGACCACGGCGTGATCACCGGCACCGGCTTCATCGAAGGCCAGTACCGCGCCTTCCGCATGCAGCTCGTGGTGTATCGCGTCGACATCCTGACCAGCCCGCCTGCGCTGACGAACCTGCACAGCGCCACATTCGAATTCTCGAGCCCAGCCCCCGGTGCGAAATTCGAATGCTCGCTGGACAAAGCGCCTTACAAGCCATGCACCTCGCCGGCGTCGTACAGCAACGTCGTCGATGGGGCGCACTCGTTCAGCGTGCGGGCGGTCGCCGAGGGCTTCCCGCCGTCGGAACCGGAGTCGCGTGAATGGACGATCGAAAACCAGGCCCCGCAGGCCGAAGTGACCTCCTCGCCTTCGGGGGTGGTCGCATCCTCGACGGCAGAAATCGTCTTCAAGTCAAGCACCGCACAGACGGGTGTGACGTTCAAATGCTCGCTTGACGGCGAACCGGAATTCGCGTGCGCCTCGCCGCAGAAGCTGGCGGGGCTCGCACCGGGCCGCCATGTTTTCAAGATCGTCGCCGTCAACCAATTCGGGGAAGCGTCGAGCGCGCCGACGATCGTGGAATGGACCGTCGCGGAAGGCGCCAAGGGCGGCGGTCTTGGCGTTCCGCCGCCGGCCACGAGCGCGTGCGCGGCGCCGTCGATGGCGAAGGTGAGCAGTGGTCTGCTGTTCATGGTCGGTCGCAGCGGCACGTGCATCGGCAAGGGGACGCTGGCCGGTGAACCGGTGTGGGAGGCGAGCGGCCCCGTGACCGTCGACGGGATCGGGATCATCCCGGAAGCGGGCACGCTCGTCGCGCTTTCGACATCTGGCGCGGCGGTGCTCGAGACGACCGGTCCCAGCAGCCTGCAGCTCGGCACCGACACTCCGCTTGCGGTGTCCTTCCCGTTCACGTGGGCGCAGAACACCGGTGGCGTGCTCGGTGCGTACATGACCGCTCACAAGGACATCAACCAGTCCGTTGCGTCATGGGGCAAGGGCAAGGTGCCGGGCGCGCCGCCACCGGCTGAAGCCTCGCTCGTCGGGAGCATCGCCGGGATGAAGGTGCCGCCCGTCTGGCCGCAGGTCGAACTGTCGAGCGAAAACGGCGGCACGGCGAAGATCGGCCTGCAGGTGACACTCCCGAACATCTTCAGCTCGGTCCCGGTCTCGAATCCGAGCGGCATACAGACCACCTCGCCGAACAGCTCGCTCTACGGCGCTGGCATCTCTGTCGGCATAACCGCGTCCAACGAAAACGGCGTCACGAAGAACATCTCGGGCCGGATCGATGGCGAACTGTGGCTCGGTCCGCTGAGCGTGAAGAACCTTTCGCTCTCCTATGAATCGGTCAGCGAAACGGTGAGTGGCGCCCTCACCGTCGGGCTGCTCGGCTGGAAGGGCGAGATCGAACTGGCGACGACGATCGGCCCGGAAAAGTATCCGGCGGTGATCGGCTGCTGCGTCGAGAAGCTCTCGATCGCGGCGCAGAAACTCGGCATCCAGATCGATCCCGGGCTGTTCCTCGATTCGCTCGAAGGCAGCTTTGCGCAGGAAACCGAAACGGTCAGCGGACGCCAGCAGAGCTATCTGAAGATCGCCGGCGGCGCCGGCATCACGCTCGGCGTCGAAATCGCGGGGCTGTGGCCCGTCGAACTGAAGGGCAAGGCCGCCTACTCGTTCTCGCAGCCGCCCGTGTTCGAAGAGTCCGGCAAGGGCTCGGTGCTCGGCTTCCCGCTCGCGAGCGCCAAGACGACCTACAAGCCGGGCGAAGTGAAACTGAGCGGCAACGTCGAAGCGACGATCGGCGGCTTCGGGATCAGCGCTTCGATCACCAAAGCCTTCTTCCAGGGCACCGAACAGTTCAACATCAATGCCGAAGGCGTCGAGAACTGGCCGCTGCTCGGACGCCAGAGCGCGTCGGTCGTGTTCTCGAACAAGGGGTTCGCGGCGTGCACGGAAGTCAAGGGCGCGTTGCTGGGCTCGGACTTCGCGCTCGGCTGGGGGATCCTGCTGCCGAGCCACACCCAACAGGTGTTCACGGATGTCTGCAGCCTCGGGCCATTCGAAGCGACGGCGAGCCGGGCGACGGCCGCGGGCGCAGGCCGCGAGATCGAGATCACAGGACGGGCCGGGCCGCGGGTGATCGGCGTCTCGGGTGACGGCGGAGCGCCGCCGGTGACCGTCGAAGGGCCGGGCGGCCTGCATCTGGAAACGGTCGCCGCAGCACAGCCAGGCGGCTACATCGTCCCCGACAGCGAACACGACATGAGCTACATCGTGCTCCCGAACGCCAGCCCCGGGACCTACACCGTCAGCTCGAGCAGCGTCCCGATCACCGCGGTGAACGTCGCACGCACGCTGCCGCCGGTGCACGACTCGGCAACCGTCAAGGCGCTCTCAGGCGGCCGCATGCGCCTCAGCTACCGCCAGACCACGGCGCCCGGCGAGCAGCTCGAGCTCTTCGAACAGGGCGGCCCCGGCAACGGCCGGCTGCTGCTCACCACCACACGCGCGCACGGCACCATCGCGTTCACGCCCGCCGACGGGCTCGGCAGCCACCGCCACATCCTCGCGATCACGCTCAACGGCGGGCTGCCACGCAGCAGCGAGACGCTCGCCCCGTTCAGCGTCGAGGACTCCCCGCCCGGGCGCGTCGAGGGTCTGAGCCGACACGCAAGCACGCTCACCTGGAAGCCGACGCCCCGCGCGCACGCATATCTGGTTGCGTTCGTCGCCGCTGACGGGCTGAGCACGGGATCTCACACGGTCACCGCCGCGAGGATGCGTATCCCGTCGGGGAGCACGCGCGCGATCGTCGTCGCGGTGGACGCGATCGGACGCTTCGGGCCGTCCACGACCTTCAAGCTGACCGCGGCCAAGAAGGCTCACCGTCATAAGCAGCCAGGGGGGAAGAAAACAAGATGAACTCCGGCCGTCTCGTGCTTCGCCGTCAGTGGCCCCTGGATGTGCGCCACACGGCCTACCTCCTCGCCGCGTGCATCGCGGCGCTCCTGGGGGTCATCGTGGCCTCGCGGCCGGGGCCCGCACCGGTTGGCGTCCCGCGGGCGAGCTCTGTCGCGCGCTCCCCGCACGAGCTGGCCGAACTGGCGTTTCCCGAGCAGGCGGCGGTCGCGCGCACGATCGGCGGCAGCGACCGCACGTACTGGGTCAGGCGCAGCGCCGGCGGCCTCAGCGCGCTCGGCGCGGGACTGACCACGAGCTTCCGGGCAGCCGGCGTGGTGGTCCGCGCCGACGGCCGGTCGGCCGGGCTGTCGCTGGGCGCCGTAGGACGTGGAGCGGCGCTCGCGCCGGTGGCGGCGGCGATCCCACGGGCGAGTCACAACCGCGTCGTGTATGACCGAGGGTCGCTGCAGGAGTGGTATGCGAACGGCCCCGCGGGCCTCGAGCAGGGCTTTCGCCTCGCACGCCGCCCGGCTGCGAGCGCTGCGGGCGCGCTCACCCTGTCGCTGGCCCTGAGCGGCGGCCTGCACGCGGCGCTCGACGCGAACCAGCTCGGGCTCACACTGCGCACGGCTGCTGGCAGAGCGGTTCTGCGCTACACGGGCCTGTCGGCCACGGACGCTCTCGGACATCGCCTCGCAGCCCACCTGGCGCTTCGAGGTGAGCGCGTGCTGATCGTCGTGGACGACGCGCACGCGCGCTACCCGATCGCGGTCGACCCGTTCGTGCAAAGCGCGCTGCTCATCGCGTCGAAAGGCGACCCCGGCCAATACATAGGCTCGTCGGTCGCGGCCTCCGCCGACGGCAGGACGCTCGCGATCGCGGGGCCAAACGCTGGTTTGGGAGTTATCTATGTCTTCACCGAGCCCACGGGCGGTTGGACGAACATGACGCAGACGACCGAACTCCACACTCCATCGTCGGTCAACTCGAATCCTCCCTGGGGGCTCGCGATGTCGGCGAACGCGGAAACGATCGTCTGGGGCCCCTACGTCTACACCCGCCCGTCACAGGGATGGGTCGGCACGGTCGAAGTCAAACCGGTCACGCTCGGGGCCGGCGAAGGCTCAGGCCAGACGGCGGTCGCCATCTCCGGCAACACAATCGTCCAGGGTCAACGCGCGACCTATGTCGCCGGCCACACCACCTACGGCCAGGGTGCGCTCTACGTGTTCGTCGAGCCCGAAGGTGGCTGGAAAACGACCGAAACCGCCACCGCCCGCCTTCTGGGTTCCGGTGAAGCCGAAGAATATTTCGGCACGGCCGTGGCGATCGAAGGAGAAATCATCGTCACGAGCGCGCCCAAACACGGAAGCGACGGGGCGCTTGACCTCTTCAAGCGGCCCCCCGGCGGGTGGGCTAGCACCGAAACGCCGACGGCAGAACTGAGCGCGCCGGGCGCGGGAGGTACGGAGATCGGCGCAGAAAAAAACGCGCTCGCGATGTCCGGCGGCACAATCGTCGCCGGATCCTGGGCCCCGTACGTTGGAGGGACCGAAACCGAGGGCAGCGCCGACGTCTTCGAGGAACCCGAAACCGGCTGGGCGAACACGACGGAAGCCACCGCCAAGCTGACCGGGGAAGGCGAAGCCTACGAAGACTTCGGCGCCTCGGTGGCGGTGGACGGTAGGACGATCGCTGTCGGCGCTCGCACCACCCCCACCGCCCAGGAAGGTGCCATATATGTCTTCTCAGAGCCCGCGCCCGGATGGGAACCGACGACGGCCGCCGAGACACTGACCCCATCGCACGCCGAAAGCGGTGGGTTCGGTGACGCGCTGGCGATCGGCGCGGGCACGATCCTGGCGGGCGCCCCAACAGCGGTCGTGGAAGAAGTCGGTCCCGGTGTACGAGAGGACGGCGATGCATACGTGTTCTTCGGGCCGCCGCCTGCGCCGCCGTCGGCGGTGATTGGTTCGCCGGTGTCTGGCGGGTCCTTTGAACAGGGCTCTGTTGTGCATACGGGGTTTTCGTGTGTTGAGGGTGCTGGTGGTCCTGGGCTTGAATCGTGTGTCGATTCGAATGGTGTTTCTGGGGGTGTGGGGACGCTCGCGACTTCTGTCGTTGGTGTGCATAGCTATTCGGTGATGGCGAAGAGCGTGGATGGGCAGAGCGCGAGCGCGGAAATCGGCTACACGGTGACTGCGGCGAAGGTGGCGGTGCCGGTCGAAACGAAGGTCGTCCCGGTCGAAACGGCGAAGGTCGTCGAAGAAGTGCTGCTGGGTTGCAGCAAACGTGCGCTGGTGTTGAACGATGTGCTGGTGCGTGGTGGTCGCGTGGAGTTGACCGGTAGTGCTGCGAGCTCGCTCGATGGCAAGCAGGTGTCGATCGTCTTTGGTGCGAGCAAGACGGTGGCATCGGTGACGGTCGGCTCGAATGGGGCGTTCTCCGCGAGCGTGCCGTTGCCATCGGCGAAGCTTCGCGACAGCAACAGCGCTCGCTACACGGCGGTGTCCGGCGCTCAGCGATCGCTGTCGCTGAAGCTCACGCGCAGGTTGAGCCTGGAATCGCTGACGGTTTCGGGGGGCTCGGTTGTGCTGTCGGGGCAGGTGGTTCTGCCGCTGGCTCATCCGGTTGCGCTGGTGACGGTCCAGCAGCAGCTCGAATGCGGTACCACGCGCGAGGTGTTGAAGTTCAAGCCGGCCGCGAACGGGCGTTTCCATGTGAGTGTTCCGGTTCCGGCGGGCGCGAAGGCCGCGATCTACCGGCTGACGACGAGCGTCAGGGAAAGCACCCGCTCGCGGCACAGCTTCGCCACCTACAGCCTCCCACTACCCATCGCACTCGACTAAGGGGACACGGATGACCGCTCGCCTTCAGCTGGTTCGTAGCGCCCTCGCCGCGGCCGGCGCGTTCGCGCTGCTCGCACCACTGCTGTCTGCTGGGACCGCGCATGCGACCGAATACATCTACTTCACGAACGGTGACCACGTCGGGCGGGTGAACGTGAACGGTGGCGAACTCGACCTGACGCTCGTGGCCGTCGCCGGGCAGCCGGGAGTTGCGGACAAAGACCTCGAAGTCGGGGAACCGGGCGCTCCGTACTACCTCGCCGTCGACTCGGAAGACCTCTACTGGGCGGACGAGCAGATCGGCGACGAAGAGCAGGGCACGATCGCAAGTGCGAATCTGGGTGGCGGAGAAGTCAACCTTCGCTTCATCCCGGGCCTCAGCCCGCCCTTCCCGGAATCGGTGAACTCCCCAATCGGCGTGGCGGTCGCCGGCGAATACGTGTACTGGACAAACAGCTTCGAAGGATCCACGATCGGGACGGACTCGATCGGACGGGCCAAGCTCAACGGCACCGACGTTGAACAGAACTTCATCAAGGGCATCGCACCCGCGCGCGGCGGTGCCGCCGGCCTCACGGTGTACGGCGGACACATATACTGGGCCAACGACTTCGGCGCCGAAGAAGGCTCGATCGGCCGGGCCAAGCTCGACGGCGAAGAAGTCTTGCCGGAATTCGTGAAAGGCGCCGCCTTCCCGGGTGGTGTGGCGGTCAACGCCGAACACATCTACTGGTACAACGCCGCCACGAAGGACCTGTCGATCGGCAGGGCGAGCATATCGGGCGCAGAAGTCGACCAGAAGTTCATCACGCCGCTGGGGTCCGACGATGCGGCCAGCGGGCCCGGTCTTGCGATCAACAGCGAATACATCTACTGGACCAACCACGTCGAAGGCGGGATCGGGCGAGCGAAGCTCGACGGCGAAGATGTCGAATCGACCTTCATCGGAGGCGTCGAACATGGCTTCCTCCCCACCATCGAAGGTCCCCTCGGCATCGCGCTCTCGGCGGCCCCGCCGCCTCCGCCGCCGTCGGCTGTGATCAGCTCTCCGGTGGGGGGCGGCTCCTATGAACAGGGCGTGGTTGTGCCTACGGCGTTTTCGTGTGTTGAGGGTGCTGGTGGTCCTGGGCTTGAATCGTGTGTCGATTCGAATGGTGTTTCTGGGGGTGTGGGGACGCTCGCGACTTCTGTCGTTGGTGTGCATAGCTATTCGGTGATGGCGAAGAGCGTGGATGGGCAGAGCGCGAGCGCGGAAATCGGCTACACGGTGACTGCGGCGAAGGTGGCGGTGCCGGTCGAAACGAAGGTCGTCCCGGTCGAAACGGCGAAGGTCGTCGAAGAAGTGCTGCTGGGTTGCAGCAAACGTGCGCTGGTGTTGAACGATGTGCTGGTGCGTGGTGGTCGCGTGGAGTTGACCGGTAGTGCTGCGAGCTCGCTCGATGGCAAGCAGGTGTCGATCGTCTTTGGTGCGAGCAAGACGGTGGCATCGGTGACGGTCGGCTCGAATGGGGCGTTCTCCGCGAGCGTGCCGTTGCCATCGGCGAAGCTTCGCGACAGCAACAGCGCTCGCTACACGGCGGTGTCCGGCGCTCAGCGATCGCTGTCGCTGAAGCTCACGCGCAGGTTGAGCCTGGAATCGCTGACGGTTTCGGGGGGCTCGGTTGTGCTGTCGGGGCAGGTGGTTCTGCCGCTGGCTCATCCGGTTGCGCTGGTGACGGTCCAGCAGCAGCTCGAATGCGGTACCACGCGCGAGGTGTTGAAGTTCAAGCCGGCCGCGAACGGGCGTTTCCATGTGAGTGTTCCGGTTCCGGCGGGCGCGAAGGCCGCGATCTACCGGCTGACGACGAGCGTCAGGGAAAGCACCCGCTCGCGGCACAGCTTCGCCACCTACAGCCTCCCACTACCCATCGCACTCGACTAAAGCCGACGCGGGGACTCGAACCCCGGACCCCCTCCTTACCATGGACAGGCACAGGGGGGCTCCTTGTCGGTTGAGTCCCGTCGTTGCTGGGCTTTTATGTCCCGTAGAGACTGTGTGGGACGGGCGAGGGAACACTTTTCCCCCGATAACGCCCCAAAAAGCCCCAAAAAAACGCCCCAGGAACGACCGGGCACTTCTGGTCATTTGGAGCGCCGATGATATCGCGGTCGGCGGCGACCGCGCTAGGATTCGGGCTCGCGCCGACGTAGCTCAGCTGGTAGAGCACCTCCATGGTAAGGAGGGGGTCAGGGGTTCGAGTCCCCTCGTCGGCTTGGCCAAAAACCGCATAGGCAAGCGGTTTTCTTGCTGCCCTGGAGACTCGTGGTGCTCTGGGGGCGTTATCGGGGCAAGTCAGAGACAGCGCGGGAAGGGTGTTACGCGCACGCCCATACGGAGTTCCAGGCACCCCGGTAGCCAACGCGGCATATGCGCGGCTCAGCGCGTGCTATCGTTTGGTACCGAAGTACCGAGATATCCCTATGTCGCGAGCGCAATCCCCGATCAAGGTCCATGAGGCCACCAAGGAGAAGGTTCGCTACGCCGCGCTGATGTCGGGCCTGAAGCAGGCGGAGCTGGTCGAGCGCGCGGTCGACGAGTACGTGGACCGCCACCGCGACCAGTTCGCACAGCGCATGGAGCGTGCGCAGCAGGCGCTGCTGGGCGGCAAGGCCTCGGCCCTTGCATACTCGCTGGGGGTCGAGGAGGCCGACGTTCAGCGTGTCGGTGGAGTGTCCTCAGATCAGCTCGGCGACTCGCCCAAACCGAGTCGGGCGACCTCGAACCAGGCGAGCTCACCCGACGGCCAGTCAGCGCGAGGCTCCCACAGATCAGCCTCCGCCGCAGCCAAGACCAAGCCGAACAGCACGTCGCGCAGGCGCTCCTCACCGAAACGCCCGTCGGTCGCCTGAGTCGCGATGGCGACCCACACCTCCTCGCCAGACGCGGCGACGTGACGCGACACCCACGACGAGCATCGCCCGGCGCGCCGAGACGCCTGCTTTGTGGCAAAGCGGTAGTCCGCGAGGTCCGCGCTCGGACGAGTGCGCCGCGTCCGATGCAGCCACGCCGGGCGCGACCACCGAGACGCCCGCCCTCGGTCAAGAAGAGGGCTGTGCTCAAAGGCGCGGGTCGGACCGCAACCGCCCTGAGCGTTCCTCCGCCCGCCGCGTCTGCGAGCCGCCCCAGCCGCTGAACTCCGGTGACATCTACGATGCGCCCGTCGGGCCGGCGCACCGGAACGTGCAGGGCATCCGCGCGCGGCGCAATCATCTTAAGGTTCATGACCGCCGACGAGCACCTTCCGCATGGCCGCTAGCCGCTCCGACGGCGGCGCGCTGCTGCAGCGCGCCTACGATGACCTCGACCTGCGAGGCGAGGATCTCCAGGCCGCCGCGTCGTCCCCCGCCGGCGCCTCGGAACCCGCCGTGTGGGCGGAGCTGGGGGACTGGTTGCTGCTCGGCGAGCGCGTCGGCGTACAGCAGATGTTCTTCCTGGGCGGCAACCCGGTGCTCGTGTTCTCCACTCTGGACGCGGCGGCGGATGAGCGGGAGATCATGGCGCTCTACCGCCGCGCCTGGTGTATGGCCCGCCCGCGCTGTCTCTTCGTCGCGCTCCATGACGAGCTACGCGTGTACGCCCTTGACGAGCCGCCTGTCGCGCCGGCTGAGCTCGGACGCCGCATTGAGCCGCTTGAGGTCATCAGAAGTGCTCGGGAGGTGGGCAGGATGCTCGCGCGCTTTCATCGCGACCGGCTGCAGTCAGGCGTCGCGTTCGAGGACGCCGAGCTCTCAAGGACGGGCGGCCGCGCGGAGGAGCGACTGCTGCGCGACGTGCGTGCGGCGATCGCGGCGCTGATCAACGGTGGTCTTGCGCCACGCCACGCTCACGCTCTGATCGAGCGCGCGATCCTCATCCGATACCTCGAGGATCGCCGCGTCCTCACCGAGGACTACTTCCAGCTGGTCGCCGCAGGGAGCTCGAGCTGGCGCCGTGCGCTCTCGGAGCCCGGTAACACCCCAGACCTGGGGAGGCCGAGCAGCTTCATTCGCTGCCTAGCTGACCATGGGCTGACCTACGCGCTGTTCGCGCGGCTCGCCGAACATTTCAACGGCGACTTGTTCGTGCCGGATCCCGACGAGCACGACGCGGTCGCGCCGGAGCACCTCCTGCTGCTGCAGGACCTGCTTCAGGGCGTTGCGGACTCATCGCAGGAGCCGCTGTTCCTGTGGGCATATGACTTCGCGGTCATCCCAACGAGCCTCGTCTCGAGCATGTATGAGCTCTTCTACAACAAGCAGGACGCGGCGAATGCGGAGGCGAACACGCACTACACACCACCCGAGCTGGTCGAGTTTATGCTCGCGGACGCGCTGACCCCTGACGTACTGGATCGCGAGCCGCGGGTATGCGATCCGGCGTGCGGTTCGGGGATCTTTTTGGTCGAGGCGTTCAGGCGGATTGTTCGCCACGAGGCTGCGAGGACGGGGAAGCCGCCCTCGACGGCCCGCCTTCGCACGTTGCTGCTGGAGCGGATCGCCGGCTGCGATATTGACGCCGCCGCTGTGCGCCTAGCCGCGTTCAGCCTGTACGTCGCGTTCCTGAACTACCAGTCCCCGCAGGACATCCTGAAGGCCGACCCGTTGCCGGCACTGATCGATCGGGGCGACGGGAGCGATCCGCCAGCGCCGCTCGTGGTCGCTGACGCCTTCTCGCCAACCCAGCCGGGTGACGAGGAGCAGAAGGATGGTCAAACACCACTGCCATGGCGGCAGCAGTCCTTTGGCATGGTGGTCGGGAACCCACCGTGGAGCGAGCCGCGCGGCCCCGCAGAGCGCGGCGAGCTCTGGGCCAGGGAGAGCAAGCTCGCGTTCGGCGACCGCAGCCCCTCGCAGCTGTTCCTCTGGCGAGCACTCGACCTCCTCGCTAGGGATGGGGTCGGGGCTATGCTGATCAGCGCAAAGGTGCTGTTCAACACGCGAACGACCTCGCAGCGATTCAGGACGCAGTGGCTGTCGGCGGCACGGGTGGAGCGAGTCGTGAACTTCAGCGAGGTCCGCCGCGAGTTCTTCCAAACCGCGGTTGCCCCATTCGCGCTCGTGCGCTTCGCGCACGGCGATGGCGCCGGCGACGGCGAGTTCGTGTATGAGACCGCGCGGCGTGTGCCATCGGGCCGCCGCGGCTCGGCCGGGCTCGCGCGCCTTGACCGGCGCGTCGTCTCGCAGCGCTCGCTCCGCGAGCAGCCGCGGCTGTGGAAGGTCTACAGTGCTGGCACCCACCGCGACGCGGCGCTGCTCGCCCGCCTCGGTTGCGAGGAACGCCTCGCCGACCTGCAGCCCACGAAGCCAAAGGCGCAGTACGGCTATCAGCACGCCCATGCCAATCAGCGCGACGCACATCCGCCCGATGCAAGCTGGCGCAGTCTCGCGAGCTTGAAGACCTTCGAGTCGTGGGGTCCGATACGGGATGCGTGGCTAGAGACGGTGAGCGAGCAGGTGAAGTTTGCACCAGACCCCGCTCTATTCCTGCAGCGCACGCTGGTCGCGCGGCGCTTCGTCAGCCCTGGCTTCGGCCCGCACGCACGGCTGCTGCACGAGCCGCTCGCGTTCAGGCACACGGTCTACGGGATCCCGATGGGCCATCTGCCATTGTGGCAGGCGCGGGTGGCGCTCGGCACGCTGCTCTCCTCGCTTGGGCGCTACTGGCTCTATATGGTTTCAGGCTCGTGGGGTACCTGGAAGGATGAGATCCGGTCGGAGGATCTACTGGACCTCCCCCTTCGCCTCGACCGTCGCCACGAGGCGACGGCTCGAATCCTCGCGGCGGTCAAGCGCCTAGAGAGCGTCGGCCCGGCCCAGCTCGAGCTCTCAGACACTCGTGCGGTGGGTGACCTGGGGTCCATCCAGCAGAGCCTGGACGTGGCGACGATGGACCTGTTTAGGCTAAGCGAGGCCGAGCGGGACCTCGTCGGCGACTTCTGGGCCAGCCGTGCTGCCCAGGCGACGACACCGGTCCAGCTCGATCAGGAGAAGGAGACACTCGACCCGATGCTCGCCCACTACCTCGACGTGTTCGCTGGTGCCTGGCGGGCCCAGCTGCCAGACGACGTGAGACTCGACGCTCGCGTGTGGAGCGACCCGCAGGCTTCGGTGATCGCCGCCGAGTTCCAGACCGCCTCGGCCGAGGAGGCGCCCGCGCCCGCCGCCTCGGCGCGTGAGCGCCAAGCTTGGGGGGATGTGCTGGCAGGCTACAACCTCGAAGTCAGGGAGACCCGCTCGGGGAGCCTTCTCACACACGGAATGGTCCGGGCCGTCGCCGGCCAGGCCATCGTGCTCGTGAAGCGAAACGAACGGCGCCTGTTCTCTAGCAGCGCCGCGCGCGAGGACGCCGAGGCCACGATGGCACAGGCAATGGCGCTCAGACGTCGATGAGCGAGCCCTTGCAGCTCGCGTCGATCGACCTGTGGCAGCGCCACGAAGCCCGTTGCCTTGCGCTGCTTCGACAAGCGCTGGCCCTGCTCGCCCCGGGCCCGCCCGCGGAGCGCGAGACCGCGATCAACCGCCGGCTCTACCGGGCGATCGTCGCCGCGCAGGTCGAGGCCGAGCGCCGTGGCAAGGGGCCGATGGCGCCTGTCGTGCCGGAGGGCATGAACCCGCCGGATGCCTCTGACGAGCGGCGCGCCGCACGGGAGGACAAGCGACCGGACTTCTACTGGGGCGTGATCGACCACCTCGCTGAGCCGGGGACGGCACGCCACTACGTGCTGGAGTGCAAGCGCCTGACGCGCCGCAGCCCGAGCTGGAGTTACACCCGCGAGTATGTGCACTCCGGAATTCTGCGGTTCATCACCGAGGGGCACGGCTACGGCAAGGGCGCGTCCGGCGGCGCAATGGTCGGCTATCTGCAACAGATCGAGATAGAGCGAGCGCTCTCGGAGGTGAACGAGAGCGCCGCCGCAGCAGGGATCCCGCGCCTGGCGCAGCGCTCCAACTCGGAGACCGGCACGCTCGAGCTGGATCACACGCTCGACCGTCTCTTCCCGGACTCGCCGTATCTGCTCAGCCACCTCTGGGTGCGGAGGCCCTCGGCATCACGCCACGGCGCGGGAGCCGGTTGCCCGACCGCGCGATAGAGCGCGCTGAGCCGATTTCGGGCCGTTGGTGCCTTATTCACCTAGGCTTCAAGCTCCGTCAGCGTCGCTCGGCCGGTTCCTTCAGCCCACTCACAGCTTGCGGGCCTCGGATTCTCGACGCACTTACGTAGGACGTTCTCCAGCAGACCGAGCGCCTTTTCGGCGTTGTCGGCCGAGTATTCGACGTACTCCACAGGCACGTTGCCCCAGCCGCTCGGATGGCTCACGACGGGACGGGCCACATGACTCGGGTGAACGGCGGGATCACGCAGGCCATCGAGCCAGTCGAACTCAACGAGCCAGCCTTCCCAGTATTTGCCAACGCTAAAGGCGACCTTCAGCGTCTCCAGGATCCTGCGCTGCCGGTTGGGGCGTCCGCTGAACTGGATCGGCGCGAAGTCCCTCACCTGATCGTAAAGCCCATCGAGCGCGAACGCGACAGCCGCGATGGCCACCATCGCGGGGTACATCTCATCGTTGATATGCCCCACCTTCCTGTCGCTTTCGAGGACCACTTCTGTAGGCGACCCTTCAGGAGGCGCCGTGTCCGCCCCGGCGCGGGCTTGCCTCGTCAGGGACTTGGCGATCCGCAGCCAATGCAGCCAGATCGGCGTACCAACCGAGAGCGTTCCCAACGATGCGCTTGTTGTGGCGACAGCAGGTTGGAAACCAAGCTGAACGGCTGGCACGAACCCATGCTAACGGCCGGCGGCCGGCTAGATCGGCTGTTCCCGAAAGGCGCTCCGCTCGGCGCAAGACCAGTAGTGGTCAGCCGCGCTCGCGAATACGCGAGTTCGTTGGTGGCTAATTCGACGACGCCTGGGCCTAGCAGGGGTCGAACAATCCTGTACGCCTTGTTGTCCGCGATCTCATGTAGCTGCTGTTTTGCGACGCGACCGAGCGCCTTGCTGCCCGAGGCCGCTGTTATTGCTTGGGACGATCAGCAGGTGCGATGCGCCGCACGGGATGAGACCCGCATTCATGCGCGCGGGCATCGGAAGTTGATGTGGCTTCGTGACCGCGTGTGTCCGAGAGTAGCCACGCGCAGTCCTTGACGTGGAGTACCGATCTGGCCGCGTGGACGCGCCCGGTGGCGTGACCGCCTTCCGCTACAAGCAAGCCGCCTCGCGGCCGCGTCCTGCGTGGCCCCGTCAGCGGCGAAGGGGGCATCTCGCGAAACGGTCGTCCGAGTGCGACAGCGCGATCGAGATGTGTTCGACGGCAGGGACGTCGCGGTCGGCGGCGAGCCGCGCTGCGCGGCACCGCGACGGTCCTCGTCAAACGTCGCTGAGCATCCGAGCGGGACCGTAGACTCGATCGGTGACGAGTCCCGACGCGTCTGGGCATCCATTTCCCACCAACGAGCAGAAGCTCAGCCTGCTCGCGATTTTCGTCGGCCAGTTCGGCTCGTATGCAACGATGGTTTGGCAGGTGCCGGCGCTCAGCCTGACCGCACAGTCGTTCCTGCTTACGATCGCGCTCACCCACGGTAACTCCGATGGCGCCAAGTACATCTCCGCGGGCCTGTCGATCGTCATCGCGTTCGCCTCCTTTCAGCTCATGCACGTCCAACGCGCGCACCAGATCTGCCATGGCGAGCTGGCGTCCAGGCTGGCACAGCAGCTTGGACTGGCGATACACATCGGCGGCCCGATCAAGGTCCCGGACTCCCGACCCGAGACGCTGCCGGCCTGGATCGCGTCGGCCGGTGCGCGCCTCGCGCCATTGCTGCCGGCCTGGATCGCGTCGGCCGGTGCGCGCCTCGCACCATCCCAGCCGCGAGATGCCGACTCTGTCTGGAAGGCCGTCGATCACAGCATCTACGGCACCTGGAAGTTCCTGATGCTCCTGTTCGGCGCGGCTGATGTCGTGATCATTCTCGGCACCGTCCTCCGGGTTTCTTGGCTGAAGTAGCCGAGCTGACGCGCGCGCTGGCCGAGGAAAGCGACATCGTCCGCGCGCATCCAAAGGGCCTCGCATAGGAGCGGATGTGGGCCCTACGCGTTGGTATCGCCCGAGAGGTTGATACGTAGCGTCAGCCCGTTGGCGAACAGCCACTGGATGCCCTGCTCGTAGCGACTGGCCGTGCCGGGGAAAGGCGGCAGGTTCAAGACCGTCCCATCCACCGTGTACATGTAGTCGAGCGTACCTTTGACGCTGACGACCGCCTCATGGCTGACTCCGGGCTCGACCGTGCCGAGCGTCTGCTTGCCGAGAACACCTACAAGGGGCGGTAGGACCGTCCAGAAGCGCCCCTCCGCGTCCGTCATGGTGAGCCAGACCGACACCTCCTTACCGATGTGGCCGGTGAGATCGACAAGGGCGTCATCGTGTCTGTACCCGTACGCATCCTCCGAGTTCGCGGCCCACGCGATCCGGAGGACGAGCCCATCGGTTAGCTCAAACTCGATCCCGTCGTTGGCTCCTGTAATGGTGCCGGGGAGAGACGGCAGCAGTAGTGATTGATCCCCAATCACGTAGGCAGACCCGAAGATGTCGCGCGTGCCAGCCGGGATCGACTCGCCGGGGCGCTCACCGAGGGGGTGGCTGAGCCTCCCGTGCAGGCTAAAGACCTCGGACATCCCGCTCTCGCCACGGACCTGAAGCCCCGCGTACACGTTCTCGCCTAGGTGGTCATGTAGGCGCAGACGTGCCTGCTCGTAGGTGATTGCGCTGTCGCTCATGGCTCTACTCTACGCAGCGAGCAAAGGGGCGTCCGAGCGATGAGCGACGACCTCGGCGTTGATTCCCGCGACCACATCGAACCGACCTCCGTGTCCCGGCGGTTGGTGTTGACAACGGCGGATGAAGCCAACCGAAGTCAGCGCGAACCGCTCGGCGCGGCTGCCGGGCGGTCGGATGTCGCTTGACGAAACCGACTAGACATCGCGGTGCTGGGCGACTTGGCGCAGATCCCAGAGCCATGTATCGACGTCCTCCTCGATGATCTTCACGATCCCGTCCTCTGCTTCGAGCTCCTCAGAGAAGCGCTGGTTGAAGGCCTTGGACCAATCCTGGGTAGGGCTCGTGATGCGCATGTGTCTCAGGATCGCTTCCACGGCCTTGGGAACGAGTCCGCCGGAGTCATCGAACAGCCGCGGTTCGATGAGCAGCGACTCCTTGTTCTCCTCATCGCCGCCGTAGATGAAGACCAGGTTGTCGAGCATGTCGATGTAGCGCTCGATGGGCTCGATCGTGTAGTAGCCATCGTCGCGAGCGTAGCCGCGCTCGTCCTCCATTTCCATGTAGATGGCGGCTTCCTCCAGCATCTCCTGCTTGTCGCGCTCGAGCACCTCCCGACCCTCGGCGTTGAGCGTTAGCTCGAGCCGCCATAGCGCCATGCGTCCATCCGAGGTCGTCGCATAAGGCGCGATGGTCGACCCGAACCGCTCTTTGCACCAGTCATCGAAGTCTGCGTCGAACTCATACGACTGGTCCTCGATGCTCCACCGCCCGTGCTCGCTAGCGAAGTTGCCTACCGTCTTTTCGCGGTAGCAAGGCTCGTCCACCTGCTTGTCAGCCCAGGGGAAGAGCTGTATCAGCTCGTCCTTGAAGTCCTGGGTGGCCAGGAATGCCCACGGCCAGGTCCGTACGACGGAGGTGGCACCGTCGGCCCCCTGAGCGATCATTCGCAGGACGCAGCGTCCGTCGGCTGGCAGTAGGTTCTGCTCGACCTCGAGGAACAGGCGGTCGCCGCTGTCGAGCATCCAGATCCACGGCAGATCGGCATCGGCCCGGCGGTCGCGGAGACCATCTGCGGTCTCCTTGCCAGCGGTCGCCACAGCGTCCATGTCGCGGCTGCAGCGCGCGTCGAAGACTTTGCTCTCTGGTACGTCGACGGCAAAGCCGTCGCCGGTCGACTGAGTCGTGTCCGGGTTCACGACCTGCCAGTAAGCGATATCGGTGTGCGGGTTGTAAAGCACCAGCAGCACCGGCATTGAGTAGTTGCGCCAGTAGTCAATGTGGGACGGGTCGATGTAGAAGCGCCATCCGCCGGGTATCTGCTGGCGGAACCGGCTCTCACCTGACTTGATCTGAAGTGCCAGCAACCGGCCGTCTGGACGGCCGTCGGTCCGTGCCTCGATGTGAGCGTCGACACCCCGGTCGGGACGCGGCAGCTCCCTGAACGCCCAGCCGGCCTGCTCTGAGCGAAGCCCGACGGCGAAGACGCCCAGCCGCTCTGTCAGATCCGTGCCAGGCACCGCCGTCACTCCTCAGTCGCCGGGCCCCGGCGCAGGGCGATGAACGCGGCTGCTCATGCTGCCTCGGGAGGTAGGTTCAGGCCGATGAATTCTGCGACCGGCTGCGACCAACTCGTGAAGCCGTCGAAATGCCATCCAACGCTCGTCGCGTATGTGCCGATCGCGTTCAACGCCTGGGCGAGTTCGGCGTCATCGAGCCTTTCGAGGAGCTTGCCTCGCATGTCCATGTCGGAAGTCAGCCGCTCGACCACTGGCGCCACACGATGGCCGTAGAACCTGGCGAAGTTGGGGAAGTACACGCCACCACCCGATCGAAGGCCGGCACCGTCGAGCGCTACGACATTGGATAGAACATCGAACTCCGCGAGAGCCGTCAGCAACTCGTCATCGTCAGATGCGACGCCATCGGACCGCAGGCAGTCCAGCCGCACGACATCGGTGCGCGCGACTGTCAGGACGCTCACCTTCTCGTCTAGCCGTTGCGCGCGGGAAGCCAAGTTGATCGCCTGGGTGAGCCAGTTCTTGTGGTAGTCGACCTTCCCTGCGCCCGGTTGCAGCGTTAGGTCGCGGATCGCACGCCACCGTTCTTCACGAACGGCGAGCGCACCGAGCCCGTAGATCCGCCCGATTATTGCGAGCCACACCCGCGGTGCGAGATCGGTAGGCGCGATCTGCGTCCCATACTCGTACCGCTCCACGATCTCCGGCTTCGCCGGCATCCTGTAGATCGCTCCCATCGCCTCGACCAAGCGCCGGAACCACTCGGCCTGGCCATAGTGCATGAGTGTCGCCGCGAGGCATGTGAGCCGGTCGAGCAGGTCACCCAACTCGGCGTCTGCATCAGAGCGCGCGAGCAACGCACGAGCACGGTCGAGCGCTTCGTTGAGGAGGTAGTCGAACCCGATGGTGTCCGAGGTGCCGCGAGCGAACTCGAGAACGGCCGTATTGAGTTCGGATTGCTCAAGGTCGAGGTTCACTGCGCCGAGCGGTCGACTGGCGCTAGCAGCGCCCGCGGCCTCCGCCAGCTCGTGCCGGCGCATCTCGCGCTGCTCTGCCATCCACCCGGCCTTGGCGTCCTCGATTCGTCGCTGAATGATCTCCTCGTGGCCTTGCCCGCTCAATCGCTCCGTGCGAGAGCCGTTACGCCAGAAGGCGTCGCCTTTGCGGAACCTGAACGCGGTGTCGGAGCCCTTCGGGTAGGCGCCGTGCGCTCGCATGAACGCCACACCGGCCGGGGAGCGCTCGACGTAGATGAGGACCACCTTGTGCCCTCCGCGCTCGGTGACGCGCGTGACGAGGTTCAGCGGCTCGGGGAGCCATGTGCGCAACTTGGGAACGAGCCTGGCGTCATCGAAGAGGGCCAGATCCATGCCGTCCATGTCACCTGTGGGGCGAGCGTCAGACCCGATCCCGGCAAGGATGTACCCGCCACGCACGAGCATGCCGCCAACGTCTCGCGCGAGCTCTACTTCCTGCCTCTTCTCACCGAGGTCGATCGCGCGCTTGAAGTCGAGCTCGGCGTACTCGGTCCCGAGCACGAGCAACTCCGCCAGCTTCTCGTCGGAGACGATGCCGTCGAGTACAACTGGACCGCTCAGCGCCCTTGTCATCAGGGTGCCGATACTAGACCCCGGGGCCTCGGGGTCTCTGCGTAGAGCGAGCCTTTAGGGAATGGTGCGGTCCGAAACGTGTGCTTTGGCTGCGTGTGTGAGCAGGCATCTCGATCAGCCATTCGCAGCCTGCTGGATCGGACGAGGACCGAGCGCGCCACGATCCGTCTCCGACGCTTTTGGGTTGAGACGAAACCGGCAGTGCCGGGATCTGCACCGACGGCGTCGTCATGCTCCCGGCCTCAGTACATCTGAACTGGATCCGGCTGAAACCGATGGCGCAAGTGCTGACCGATCAGGCGAGGCGGGCCAGCGCGGCGCGCACCTTGACCGGGAAGACCTTGCGGCCAGCGTATAGCGGGAACGGGATCGAGTCGTCGTGCAGAACTGTTAGCCCGGCGGCTCGCATCTTCCGGGCGGCGGCTCGATACACGCCGTCATGGCAGATGATGATTCCCGCCGGGTCGAGCGCGGTCACCTCCTCGATGCAAGCATCGACGTGATCCCGCCGAGCGTTCCGACGCAGTCGTCGGGCCTCGGTCTTGTCCGGAGACAGATTGTCGACGGGAAACGGCACCAGGTCGATTAGATAGGCGCCGTCCGACATGAGACGCTCAAGCCACGGGGCCTTGAGATCGCCCGCATGACCCGGTGAGCAGCCGTAGAAAGCCTCTACCACACCCCGAAAGAGGTTATCTCGCTGGTGAAGCACGGGTGCGTAGAAGAACCGACGTTCCGCGTCTCCCGGATCGGGTGCGGCCTCTCCGACGAGAAGCACTCGCACATGATCGGGCCGATGAGACTCCCTCAGCTTGGTGTACCACGGCGGCTCAGTCACAAGCGAACGTTTCCACGTCGGCGGCCGAGCGACCGGAGTCGAAGCCAAGCCGTTCATAGCGATCCATCCGGCGCGCCGTCGGGGAAGACGATGCCGATCGCCTCAAGCCGTTCGATAGCCGCAGGCGAAACGTCGGCTCGCTTAAGCCAAAACACCCAAGGGATGTGGTGTTGGCTCTTGATCGAGGTCACGGTCCCGGCGTCATCGAACTCGAACAGACCCTCGGTGAAAAGCCGGGTGGTCACAATGTACTCGATGAGGGCTCGTGCGATCCAAGCGTGCTTGGTGACATGGTCGGCGACGTCACGAGGACTCAGGTTCATGCCGCCGAGAACCATGCCCTGGTCCTTGCGGCGAGCCCAGACGGTAAGCGACGGGGAGATGTCGAGCTCGGCTCCTTTGTCATCGGCTACGAAGTAGTCGTCACGGTTGAGCGACAGCCCACCGTGCTTAAAGGCGTTGAAGTAGCCGCCGAAGTCGTCCCAGATGCTGGCGAGAGCGAACAGGTGCTGGCGGAGGAGCGTCGCTGTTGCGTGCTCTGCCTCCCGCAGGGCTTCTATCGTATCTTCGGCCAACGCGATCTGGAATAGTTCGTGGAGGGATATGTAGCCGCTGTCCGTGGGTACACGCAGTCCGACCAGGGCGAGGATTCGGTCGTCGGATCGCTTCTTGAGACCCTGGTAGAAGCTCGTCGTCTTGGATGGGGAGTACATAGTCGCTGCGACATAGTTCGGAGCGGGAAATCCCTTCGGTGGCTCGGTCGCTATGGCCGCTAGGTCCTCGAGGATTTGCAGCGCCTCGCCAATCAGCCCGAGGAGGGCGAGATCGCGATAGTCCGCATCGTCGCGGTCCTCGGCATCGGTGAAGTGAGAGATTGCATCCTCGAGCGCCGTAGCGCGGGCTGGCAGGGTCTGGTCTCGGATTGACCGCAGGTACGCGAAGCTCGGCAACAGTACGCGGTAAGGGTCTGGGAAGGCATTGATGTCAGGCTTTCCGGTCATTTGTCGATCTTTTCTCGCATCGCTGTCTGCTGGCTTGGGCTGAGTCGCTCAAGCATTGACGTGGGGATCATCACGGCGCAGCCGGCACCGATTGAGCGGGCCTGCTGCAAGCAGAGGTCCCGGTAGAGGTCCGCCGCGGCACGCCCGGCGCGATTCATTGCCTCGACTGTTGGTGGGTCACACCGCACCCGTGTCAGCTCGGTCCGGAGACCGCCTGCGGCCTTCTGGCTCGTGCTCAAGACCACCGCGAACGGCACACCGGGGTCCGGGATGTGCTCAGCCATTGGTCCGGCAGGAGGAGGTCCGAGCATGTGGCGTCCAGCGATGATCGGGTACCCGTGCATCGTGCTCTTCGCGGCACTTCGGTGTTTCTCCCAGAAGTCGACGACCGGACAGATCTGCTTGCGCCATCGCTCCGCCCATAGGTCGGCAAGTGCGTTGGCCGCTCCGCTCTGCGCTGGCGACCACCCGGGCTCTCCTTCGATTTGTTCGGCGGTTCCAAGACAGAATGGGGCGATCGTCGGGCAATCGCGAGCTGGCCCGGAAAGGCCGAGGTCTTGCCTTGCCTCACTGAACACCGAATCGAGCTCAGGGATCCTCGTCGAGGTGAGGCGCTTCCAGTGGTCGGTCTCTTCCGCTAGAGCGTGCAGCACACCGCCGAGATCCTCGACTGCGAGTGCAGCACGTTGGAGAACGAGGAGGGCGAGCCCGCAGCGCTCGAAGTCGCCGCCGTCTCGTGCCCAGGCTAGCCGGTAAAGACCAGTCGCCCGCGTGAGCGAGTGACGTCGGAACGTCGATCTCTTGCCCCCTGCCCGCAAGTGGGTGTAGAGCTCCCAACCGCCGCGAGACTCGACGTAATCGTGGTCATGATGACTGACACGGAAGCCGAATTGCACATGGTCATCATGAGGTCTTCGTCGCTCACTTGCCGCGCGCCTGCCAGCGCCGCCGGCTATCCTGGCGCAGCTGGCGCGGGCATGCGAGTCGCGCTTGCGTTCGACTCCCCTTCGACGACCGAATGCACGATGAGAGTCCTTGGTCCGTCCTACGCGTTCAAGCTCGGGCGCCTCCCGATGGATACCAAGTAAGGTCTTCGCAGCTGATCGCGCTGCGACCCTACGCACCCGGTGCGCTTAGGTCCTTCGGGACGATGAGCGTGGCTCCGGGGATGTAGGTGGCTACGCGGCGTGGGTCGCGCGTGATTAGCGGCCGGCCCGTCACGGCCGCGTGGGCACCGATCAGAAAGTCTGGGAGGACGGCCTCGCGAGTTCCTCCCGCGCGGCGGTAGTCGGCGTGAGCGTGGCCGGCAAGGAAGGCCGCCGCGGGCGGGATCTCCTCGACGACCGCCATCGAGGGCAGCGCCGAGCGCAGCGTCTCGATGCGGGGAAATCGGGGGGCGATCTCGGCAAGCACGACCGCGTTGAGGACGATCGCGCCTCGCTCGGCTGCCTGCGTGAGCTGCTCCTGCGACCAGGACAGCCAGCTTGGGTCCTCGGTGAAGAGGTCGAGCAGGACGCTGCTGTCGACGAAGGTCTCCACCGCCGGCCGCTATCGGCGGGTGAGCGCCAGGATCTCCTCGGTGCTCATCTCGCCCGCGCCGGCGCCGCGCATGCGGCTGATCTCCTTGGCCGCCCGGTCGGAGTCAACGAGTAGCCGCGCGCCGAGCTCGTCGAGCTCAAACTCGACATCGCTGCCCGGCTGGATGCCGAGCGCCCGCCGCACCGGGAGGGGAATCGTGACCTGGCCCTTCTGCGTGACCCGCACGCGGTAAGACTAGCAAGTAATACCTCCCCGCCAGGACTTCTGAGAACTTCTACGTCGATCTCCGCCCACGACCGGCTAGGCGCATGGCCTCGGTGCGCCGGCCGGCGGGCTACCCGGAGAGCCATCGCGTGAGCACGAGCCGGCCCCTCGACGGCGTGGAGTTGCTGCGCGCGAGTGGTGGCCGTGTCGCGCGCGCCGCCTTGATGGCGTGCTCGCTCGGCAGCAGCGATTGGCCGGCGACGTCGGCGATGACGTGCGCGTAGTGGGCGAGCAGGGTGGCTGTGCTGTGGCCCAGCCACTCGGAGATCTGCACGAGCGAGTGCTGGCCTTCGTGGATCAGCAGGCTCGCGAAGCTGTGTCGGAGGTCGTAGGGCACGGGGCCCTGGTAGGTGCGCTTGGTCTTGAGTTTGCCGTCGATGGCGATCGTGGTGTGGGTGATCGTGGCGAGGCCGATCGTCTCGCATGCCGGCTGCCATACGCGCGAGCGCCAGTCATTCCAATCGGACGTTTGCCAGGGCCCTCCGCCGGCTGCGCCGAAGATCAGGCCCTCTGAGCGTCCGGCTGCCCGTTGATGCTCGCGCAGATCGGCGCGCAGCACACCGAGCAGCGGTAGGGAGCGTGGCGGCCGCGTCGTCTTCTGTCCCGGCAGAATCTGCCCGTCGACGCACTTCTGCTCGATGAGGATCGTGGTCTCGCGAAGGTGCTGGTATTCGAGGGCCAGGGCCTCCTCGGGCCGCAGCCCGGCGTAGGCGAGGACGCTCACGAGCGTCGCGTCTCGCAGTCCGTGGCGCTGGTTGGTGAGCATGTGCCGGCGCAGGGCCTCGACGTCCGCGGGGCGCAGCGGCTTGATCGCGCGCGTCCGTGGCACCCTCGGCTTGGAGACCAGCTTGACGACGTTGATCCTCGCGCGGTCCCATTCCACTGCCCGGGCGAACATGCTCTGCAGCAGACCGAGACAGCTTCGGATGGTGTGGGCGCCGACCCCGTCCTGCTGGAGCTCGCGGACGAACTCCGAAACGACGAGCGGAGTGATCTGGCGCAACTGCATCGCGCCGAGCCGCCTGCGGATGTGCGCGCCCCACAGGCAGCGGTACTTCCTGCCCGTGTTCGGCGCAAGCTGGACCTCGACATACAGACGCCAGTAGTCGCCGAAGAACTGCTCGAGCGGCTCTTTGCCAGCCTCGAACGCAGCGAGGTCCCCGGCGCGCTTGAGCAGGCGCAGCCGGCTGCGGAAATCCAGGGCATCCTGGGCGGTGTCGAAGGTACGCGACCCGCGTTCGCCACCAGCACTCTGGAAGCGCACGCGGTAGGCATAGCGGTGCTCGGCGCCGCGGGCACGCTTACGGACTTCGACGCCACGGATGCTCGGCGGGGATGCCGCTGACCTCTGGTTCGTCACGAGCAAACCATCCACTTCGGGGTGACCAGGCTCTGCTACGAGCATCGGCTCGCCGGCGTCGGCGCGAGTCCGTAGAGGCCCGCGGAGCTCAGGATGCCCCAAATCCGCCCCACGATCCGACCACGCCTGCGGCGCGTGAGCCGCAGAAGGCGGTCGATTGCAAGGGGAGATACTTGCCCAGCTTACGGGACCCCAACCCGTGAGCTGATCCTTACCATGGAGGTGCTCTACCAGCTGAGCTACGTCGGCCTGGCGCAACGCATCCTACCGCCGAGGGGGTCTGACGCGCCAGCAGCTGGCAGGCGTTCCAACATCTACGGCCATCCAGCCGCGCCCCCGGCCGCCTGTAAACTATTATTGCAGAACGGCAGAAATACTTGCCAAGTGGAGTTATAATCCCGGCATGGACTTCCGTAGGCCGCTGCAGGTGGTCACGCCCACGCTGGACGGGGACGTGCTGAGCGTACTCGCGCGTGCGGAAGCGGAGATGACCGGCCGCGAGCTGCAACGGGTCATCGGCCGCGGCTCGCATCAGGGGATTCGCAACGCCGCCGACCGCCTGGCTGAGCAGGGTGTCGTCTCGCGTCGCGCCGCCGGCAACGCGAACCTCTACCAGCTCAACCGAGACCACGTCGCGGCGTCCTGGATAGAAGGGCTTGCGAACCTTCCCGCGCAGGTGCTCGATCGGCTGCGTGACGCGGTCAACGGGTGGGGACAACCCCCCGTGCTCGTCGTGCTGTTCGGGTCCGTCGCCCGCGGCGAGGCCACGCCGCAGAGCGATCTGGACCTGCTCGTGGTGCGTCCCGCAGACTGCGAGCCTGACGAGCCCGGATGGCAGGAGCAGCTCTCGACGCTGCAGGCGCACACGAGCGCGTGGACGGGGAACGACGCCAGGGTCCTCGAATTCGGCGAGCAGGAGCTCACAGCCAGCGAGCCCCAGCACGTGCTCAAGGACGCGGCGCGCGACGGCATCGAGCTCTACGGCACGCTGCGCCTGCTGCGTCGGGGCTCCAGAGCCCAAACAGCGCGATGACGCCGCGACTGCGCAAATGTGATGAGGGCACGATCGCGGGCAGGCTCGCCAAGGCCGAGCAGTTCCTCGAAGGCGCCGAGATCATCCGTGAGTTCGCCGCCGACGAGCAGGACATTGCCGACGCATACGTGACGCTCTGTGTGCACTGCGGCGTCGCAGCCGCGGACGTCATCTGCTGCATCGCGCTCGGAGGGCACGTCCAGGGCGAAGACCACAACGAAGCGGTCACCCAGCTCTCCAAGGTCCGCCCCGATGGAACAGCACTCGGCAACTCCCTGCGCACGCTGCTCGGCATGAAGACCCGCGCCGGCTACAGCCACGAGCACATCAGCACCGCCGGTTGCAAGCGAGCCCGACGCGCAGCCGAGCGGCTACTACAAGCCGCCCGCGAGCGGCGCATCAGCCGGTAACCGCGAAGCTTGGATGATGCTCGGGTCAGGAAAGCGCCCGATCGCCTCGCGACTCGTCGTGTCGAGCGTGCTCGCCGTCGCCGTCGCCGTCGCCAGCGCGATCTTGGGCGCGACGCTCCCCTCCGGTGGGGGCTCCGCGTCGCGCGCTTCGGCGCGCCTGAGCACCGCGACGGGCCGTCCCGCGAGCGACCGTGCGTCAGGCGTCACGCCGCGCCCGGCAACCGCGGCGTGCGCGAAGGCGAGCGCCGCCACGGTCGCGGAGGTCGACGAAGTCGCGGCGCGGGGGATCTACAACGGCGAGCTGCACAGCCGTGAGGTGAACGCGGACATGGCGCACGTCACCGGCTCACAGGCGCTCGCGAGCGCGTTGGCGAGCGACGACACGGCGGCCGTCTACGAAGCGGTGCATACGATCGTCTACACCCCGCACTGGCACATCGTGCGCTTGCGGGTCCTCCAGGCCGGGCGCGTCGTGGCGGACGTCGGCGGACCCGACGTGCTCGCTCCGGTCACGGGCTCGCTGCGCTGGCAGGGCAGGAAGGTCGGCAGCTTTGTGATGTCGGTGCAGGACGACGCCGGCTACGTGAAGCTCGTCACCCACTTCATCGACGTTCCGATCGACCTCTACAGGAGCGGCTCGTTCCTGATGGGAACGCTCGAGCCGGCGCCCGCCAGGGTCAGGCCCAGCTCCTCGATCCACGCGCGCGGCTCCACCTACACGGCCGATCTGCTGCACGCCGAGGCCTTCCCCAGCGGCACCCTCGACCTCGCGCTGTTCGTCGCGAGCCCCAGCCGCAAGGTCTCCGCCGCGAGCTGTGCGTCGGTGCGACTCGGGGCGTGGGCGAGCATCGCGATGCACATCGCGGCTCGCCTGAGGCCGCTGAGCAGCCACTACGAAGCCCTCGTGCGCACCCTGCGGGGCACCAGCGGCGGCCCTGTCTACGTGCGCTCGGGGTCGCGGCGAATCGCCGGCGGAGCGAGCCCGGCGCGAATCCCTCGCCAAGGGAGCGTGACGTACGCGGGACGCACATGGCAGGTCTTCTCCTGGGAACCCGCGCCGGCGACGCGCGTCTACTTCCTGACACCGTCCGCGTGAGCGTTCGTCGCGGCTAGTGCGCGAGGGCGCGCGCGAACCTGCCCGGCGGCGTGAACGGCCGCGTGCCGCACTTGAAGAAGAACGGGAGTTGGCGGAGTGCGGCGGCGACCGCTTCAGAGCGCGGTCCCAGCACTTCCTGGCCGGTTTCCGGGCTTCGCCAGCAGCCGCTCGGGAAGTAGACCGCTCGCGACGTCGCGCCCCGTTCGACGACCGGCGCGACGAGCACGTCCGGGCCGAGCAGCCACTCCTGATCCTGTGTGGCCGCCTGCGGGTCTTCGGGGTAGGCGAGGTACAGCGGGCGCGTGATCGGCACGCCGGTTTCGTCCGCCTGCTTCCACAGCGCGGAGATCAGAGAGGTGGCGCTGACGTGGAGCTCGGAGAGCGCCCTGTACAGCGTGACCGCGTGAATGCCCTTGGCCCACGGGGTGTGCTCCGCGGAGAGCGCGCCGTGCAGCCGGAACAGCGGTGACAGCGCGGCCCACTCGGCCCAGCGCAGGAACAGTTCGCGCGTGGTCGGCCCGCCGGCTTCGCCGAGGTCGTAGTAGCCGCCGATGTCGGTGCTGTACCCGTACGCGCCGCCGATCGCGCGGTTGAGCATGTCGGGCGCGAGCGACGCGAGCCCCGAGGCCGCGCCCCAGTTGGTGGTCTCATCGCCAGGGAAGTTGGCGCCATCGTAGGCGGCGCTGCCGGGTTCGCCGCTGTAGCCGCTGCGGGTGAAGAAGAAGATCGCGCGACCCGGATGCAGCGATTCGTAGGCTTCGACCGCTTCGCGCGTGACGCGCTGGTAGATCACCGGATAGCGGTTGTGCATCTGCGCACCCGTCGAGCCGTCGCTGAAGCGCATGCCCGGCTGGACCTGCTCGCCGAAGTCGAGCATGAAGCCGTCCGCGCCGAGTTCGAGCGCCGCGTCGATGCGCGCGTCCCACCATTTGACGGCGGCGGGGTTGGTGAAGTCGATCAGGCCGGCCGGTGAGCCGAAGTTGTCGGTGAACACGTACGGCGCGCCGCTGCCTGTCCTCGCGACGTAGCCGTCGTCGATGGCTTCGTCGAACGCCGGGGCTTCTTCCTGGCCGATCGCCTCCTGTCCCACGAACGGCCGGAAGTAGACGAGCGGATGGATGCCGAGGGCGTGCAGCTGGGCGATCACGCCTTCCAGCGCCGGCCTGCTGAGGAACTGCCAGTCCTCGATCCGGTACGCGTCGACCGGCAGCCTGTAGCGCGCGATGTGCTGCAGGTCGCTCTGGACCTGCGCTTCGTACGCCGACGCGGTCTCCGCGAGTTCGCCCTCGCGGTCGAAGACCGGCCCGAGCGCCCAGCTCGGCGGGACGCGCTGGCGTCCGGTGATCGCGCTCAGCGTCGAGCTCGCCTGCGTCATCGTGCCCGGGGCGACCACGTAGTCGATCGCGGGGGCCGCGACCTGCGTCTGCCAGGCGTCGGGCTCTTCGGAGTCGAGGCGCCAGTGCGAGAGCTCGTCGCGGTCGAGGAAGAAGCCGTAGCCCATGTTCGACACGAACGAGGACTGCACGTAGTAGGAGGCCTGCGGGCCGTCGGGGGACAGGGTTTCCGGTGATCCCGTGCCGAAGTTCTCCTGGTCGACCCAGTTGTAGAAGTCCTGCCCGTGCTGGTCGAGCGAGTTGTGGCGGCCGCCGAAGCCGTGAAACGCCTCGTCGGGAGAGGAGCTGAAGGAGTCCGCCATCGCGGCGACGCCGGTCGGGTCGCTGGGCACGGCGGAGAGCCGGATCGCGCCGCTGCCCGCCGGAGCGACGGTGACGATCAGCTGGCGCCCGGACGGGTCGTCGGTCGAGACGGTCAGCCTCACCCCTTCCCCTTCGGGCGCGGCCGCCAGCACTTCGCGAGCCGAGTACCCGGTTCCCGATTCGGTGTCCGAGAGCAGGTCTCCCGCGTCCTGCAGGCCGGAGAACGTCGACGGTTCGTCGACGCCCACGAGGAACGACAGCGGCGCATACACCGGACCTTCGCCAGGTTCGCCCGGGCCGGCGGCCTCCGACAGCACCGTGCGCCCGCTCCCGTCCGTGTAGGCGATGCCGAACGGCGAGCGCGTGATCACGGCACCGGCGCCCGCCCCGGACACGACGATCCGTTCCGGCCCGATCGTGACGGCCGCGCCGGCGCCGGTCGCGGACACCCCCGCGGCGGCCACGGCGAGCAGGATCGCGAGCATTGCGCGTGCCGCATGCCGGCGCTCCCCCGAGCCCCCGACCGGATGACCTCCTTGTCCCCTCACCCTCGGTAGATTCTCGCACAATGCCCAACCTGAACTTCGCGGCACCTTCAGGAGAGCTGGGTGGCTACCTGGCGCTGCCGCTGGGCGACGGCCCGCACCCCGGCGTCGTCGTCGTGATGGACGCGCTCGGGCTGTCCGACGACATTCGCGAGCAGGCCGACCGGCTCGCGGCCGCCGGCTACCTCGCGTTCGCCCCCGACCTGTACTCCGGTCGCGGAATCCGCTGCGTGGTCGCGACGCTGCGCGCGTCGCGCTCGGGCAGCGGGCCCGCGTACGCGGACATCGAGGCGGCACGCGCGCTGCTGGTGGCGCGCGAGGACTGCAGCGGGCGGATCGGGATCATCGGCTTCTGCATGGGCGGCGGCTTCGCGCTGCTGTGCGCGCCCAGCGGCGGCTACGCGGCGTCGTCGGTCAACTACGGCGAGGTGCCGGCCGACGCCGCCGAGCGGCTGCAGGGCGCGTGCCCGATCGTCGCGAGCTTCGGAGCCCGCGACCCCGGCCTGCGCGGCCGCGCGCAGCGGCTCGAGCGCGCACTCAGCGCCGCCGGCGTCGAGCACGACGTCAAGGAGTACCCCGACGCCGGACACAGCTTCCTCAACCGCATCAACATGGGCCCAGCGTTCACGCCGCTGCTCCACGTCGCCGGCGTCGGCTACCACCACCCCTCCGCGGAGGACGCGTGGCGGCGCATCCTGGGGTTCTTCGCCGAGCATCTCGGCTGAGCGGGTCCTCGAGCGTAGAAGCGGAGCTCAGCCGAGGTCGAGCTGCATCTGCTGGTTCGCGAGGTCGAATGGGTCGGTGGTGTCGCGCGCGGGGCGGCTCCGGCGAATTCTGCGTCTGAGCTCGATCACGGGGTCGTGAGCTACGTAGTAGCGCGCGCGGCGCTCACCGACGGGCTCGAGCAGGCCGGCATCGACGATCGCCTTGAGGTCCCGACTCGCCGTCAGCTCGGAGATGTCCTCGTCGAGCGTTTCCTTGACGAGCTTGCGGTAGAAGGCGTTGCGAAGCCGCACACCGTGCGCGGCGTCGTACAGGCCGCTCGCGGCACGTTCGGGCAGTCGGTGACGGGCGGCGAGCTCGGCACATGCGGCCCAGAGCTGCTCGGCCTCCTCGATACGGCGCAGGTGTGTCACCGCCTGGCGGTAGTGCGCGGTCAGGCAGAAGCGAAGCCACGGGCGAGCGTCGCGTTGCGGGTTCCAGGAGCCGTCGCCGACATCGGCCAGCACGTCGTAGTAGGCCTGCGTGTTACGTCCGAGGAACTCCTCGATGCTGGAGAACACGGGCGCCACGATCTGCTCACGGGCCAGGACGAGCGTCTGCAGCGCGCGTGCCATGCGGCCGTTGCCGTCGCTGAAGGGATGGACCATGACGAGATTCAGATGGGCCATCGCGGCACGAACGACGACCGGCGCGTCGCTGTCTTCCAGCTCGCGGATCGTCGCATCGATCAAGGCGGGAACCTGTTCGCAGTCGGGACCCTCGTAGGCAATCTCGCCGGTCGCATCGTTGCGAACGTAGATCGCTCCAGGGCGCCAGCGACCGGGGTTCTTCTGCAGGTCGTGCTTGATCATCATGAAGTGCAGCGCCTTCAGCAACCCCTCGTCGACGCTTGGCGGGTTCGGGTCCTGCGCAACCTGCAGCACATAGGTCATCGCGTCGCGATAGCCGGCCAGCGCAAGCTGCGTTTCGTCGTCCGCATCGAGTGTCGGCTCGCCCTCGACGGCAGCGAGCACGTCATCGAGACTGGCGTTGTAGCCCTCGATGCCGTTGGAGCCCTGCACCGCACGTGCGAAGGCCATACGGCGAAGACTGCCGATCCAGCGACGTGGCTCGGCGACGCGAAAGCGAAGTTGACGGCGAGCGTCGTCGATCAGGTCGAGAACACGGCGCTCGACGGTGTCGGGTGAGGGGGTCTGGAAGACGAGATCGGGCATGATAGATAGAATCTATCATTCGATCATTGCGCGCTGGAGGAGCGGCGCGCGGGGGCGCTTGGTGTCGCGCCTCGCTCACCTGGCATGCTCACTGCCGAGATGGTCGATCGTGTATCCGTCGGTGATTGCGGCGCTGCTCCTCAGCAGGCGCTGGCGTTGAGCGTCGGCTGCCGCTTCGGGCTGCTCTCCGTGCAGCCGGCGGCGGCGATCATGCAGGTCGCTCCCTGCCCCCAGCCCGGCGTCACCGTCAGCGGCGAGCTCTGGCGGACGAGCGCCGAGCACCACGGCTACGTCGACCACTACGGCAACCGCTGCGAGCGCTTCGAGCTCGCCAGCGGCGACTCGCACGTCACCTACGAGGCGCAGGTGCTGCTCGCGCGCCCCGCGGACCTGATCCAGCCCAGCGCCGCCGAGATGCCGGTGGCGTCGCTGCCGGACGAGGTCCTCAGCTTCGTCATGCCCAGCCGCTTCTGCCTGCCCGACGAGCTCGGCCACGAGGCGTGGCAGCGCTTTGGCGCGCTCGAGCCCGGCTGGGGGCGCGTACAGGCGATCGTCGACTACGTCCATACCCACCTGCAGTTCGTTCCCGGCGCCTCCAACCCATGGACCACCGCCGCCGACGCCTATCGGGCCGGCCAGGGCGTGTGTCGCGACTTCGCGCACCTCGCCATCACCTTCTGTCGCGCGCTGAACATTCCCGCCCGCTACGTCTTCGGGTACATCCCCGACATCGGCGTCGAGCTCTCGCAGCCACCCGACCCGATGGACTTCGCAGCCTGGTTCGAGGCCTACCTCGACGGCCGCTGGCACACCTTCGACGCGCGCAACAACACTCCCCGCATCGGGCGCGTGATCGTCGGTCGCGGCCGCGACGCCATCGACGTCGCGCTGATCACCTCGTTCGGACCGCTCACGCTCACCGGCTTCGAGGTCACAGCCGAGCCCCTTCAGCCAGCCTGACCGCGCAGGTACCGCGCGAGCTCGGCCTCGATCGCGCTCACCTGCCCTTCGGCGCGACCGTCACCAGCGCCGCGCTGCTCGGCCTCATGTTCACCGTGATCACCCCGTGCGCGTTCTTCGCGTGAGGCAGCGACGCCGGCGCGCTCCACGAGCCGTTCGCCGCCACCGTCTGTCCTCCCAGCGACACGTCCGACAGCGCTTGCGGCGAGGGCGCCGTCAGCCGCATGATCGTCGCGCCGTGGAAGCCGCCGCCGACGTGCAGGCGCATCGCCACGTCGCGCTCGCCCGGCGGGTCGTCGTCGACGAGCACGAACTGCAGCGCGCCGTCCGCCGCCTCGAACGTCGTCGCTTCCACGTTCGGGCGCTTCGCCGGCACGGGGCTCACCGTCGTGTGCAGCGGGCGCTCGCCCACCAGCGCTCGCGCGAGCAGCAGCGCGTACCACTCCGGCTGCGCGCGCAGCGCGCCCGCCGCCAGCGCTTCCGGGGTCGGCGCGCAGATCGGCGTATAGCCTTCGCAGTTGGCCGGGTTGCCCTCCAGGTTGATCCCCGCAACGCCCATGTCCATCGCCTGTGTCAGGTAGCTCACCGCCCACAGCGCCGACGCGAACGTGTCGCTGATGCCCGGCACGCCGCCGCACGACACCGTGTTCGTCTCGTCCAGGCGAAACGGCACTTCCGTCTCCTGCGCGATGAACGTGTAGCGGCGCAGCGAGCGTTCCTCCAGCACGCGCGTCTGCTGGCTCAGCAGCCGCGCGATGCTCGGCGGCGGCTGTTCCGCGCACCCCAGCGGGTAGTGGTGTCCCGTCAGCAGCGCCGGGCGCTGGTAGATCGCCTCGCTCAGCCCCCACTTTTCATACGCGCTCGAGCCCGACGTGTCCGGGCCCGCCAGCGGGATGCCCGGTGCGAGCGCTTCGATCGCGCTGCGGTACGCCGTCACCTGCGGCTCGTACTGCAGCGGCGTCCACGGTTCCGGGCGCAGGCCGTGCCTGCCGTAGGAGTCCGGCTCGTTGCCGATCTCGATCGCTTCCAGCGATGCCCCCAGCGTCGCCTTCGCCGCCGCCGCCTCGTCCGCCGCGGCTTCCGGTTCGAAGTGGCCGAACCCCAGCGTCAGCAGCACGTGCCAGCCGCTCTGCGCCGCCACGTTGCCGAGCTCGCCCAGCTCGCCCGCTTCCAGCGAGCCCAGCGCCCACGCCGGCCGCGGCGTCCCTCGTTCGCGCCACGCGATCTGTTCGTCCGCCGTCACGCCACCGAAGCGGAGCACGCCCGGGCCCAGCGAGCGCAGCAGCGTCACCAGATCGCCCTCGCCCGCGTACGCCGCGAGCTGCGACAGGCTGCCAACCTCGAACGACAGGCCCAGGAAGCTCTGCGGAACCGGCGCCCCCGCTTCGCTCGCTTCCGCCGACACCGCCACCGGGATCGGCCTGTCCTTCGCCGGGATCCGCCCGCGCTTCGCCGCGCACGCCGCCGGGGCCATCGCCGCGAAGACCAGCGCGACCGCCAGCGCCGGCCAGCACCACGGCCACGCGCGGGCTCCGTACACGCGGCTAGCGCTCAGAGCCGACCGCGAACCAATCCGAGTTGAGGCCCGGAGCTCCTTCGCACGCCTCGCGCATGATGTCCAGCACCGCGCGACGGCCGATGTCCGCGCGTTCGTCGTGCGTCATCGACACCGGCGCGTCGGAGTCGAGCGTCGCCCAGATCTCCGCGCCGACCTTCGCGAACGACGCGCCGTCGCGGTTCGGGCCCAGCCGCGCCAGCAGCAGGTCGAGCGCGTCGTCCGGCGGCGAGTACCCCGAGTGGCGTGTGATCCTGAAGCGCACGCCGCAAGGCTACAACGTGTCGCGCCCGCGGTGCTGCAGTCAACCCACGCGGGCGCCAGCGCGACGGCTTCAGGACGCCGGCGAGGCGCCGAGCGTGAACTCGCCGCGCGCGACGATCACCGCCGCGCCGCTCACCTCCACGCGCTCGATCGCGTCCGCCGAGCCGGTCGCCCGCGCGCGCAGCAGCGACGGGCGCCCCGTCTCCGCGCCCTGGCGGATCTCGATCTCCTGTCCGAACGCGATCCGCCCGTGGCGCGCCAGGTGCACCGCCAGCGGCCCCGCCGCCGAGCCCGTCGCCGGGTCCTCAGCGATGCCCAGCCCGGGCGCGAAGTTGCGCGTCTTCCAGCGCGGCCCCGCGCCCGCGAAGCAGTTCGCGCCCACCTCGCCGAGCTCCGCCAGCGCGCGCATGTCGGGCTCGAGCGCCGCCACCGCGTCCTCGTTGTCGAGCTCCACGAACGCCTGGCGCGGGCCGTTCACGTACGCCTCCACCGGCAGACCCGAGCGCTGCACGCCGAGCGCCGCCAGCAGCTCCGCCTCGCGCTCGTAGCGCCGCCACGCCGGGATCGGCTGGAGCATCGACCCGTACGCGATTCGCGCTCCAGCGGGCGCTTCGGGGGGCGGCGCCGAGCGCCCATCCTCGCCGTCTCCCCCACGCCCAAGCGTCACCGGCACCACGCCCGAGCCCGTCTCGAGCGTCAGCCGATCGAGCCCGCGCTCGACGCCCAGCGCGATCGCCGTGCCGAGCACCGGGTGCCCCGCGAACGCCAGCTCCGCCGTCGGCGTGAAGATGCGGATGCGCGCGTCCGCGCCCTGCTCTGGCGCCAGCACGAACACCGTCTCCGACAGGTTCAGCTCGCGCGCCAGCGGCTGCATGTCCGCCGCCGCGATCGCGCTCGCGTCCGCGAACACCGCCAGCTGGTTGCCCTGCAGCGGCGTGTCCGTGAACACGTCCAGCACGATGTAGCGGTGGCCCGCGATGGTCGCGACCGAGATCAGGTAGGAGCTAGTGGCGTTTGCCCGTTGGTCGCAAGACGCTGCAGCTCGGACTCCCCAGCTGTGGTCAGCCGCAGGCGCCGGTCATCTGTGAGTCCCGTCAGACCTCTCGCCAACGAGGCGCGCAGCAGGGCGGCGCTGTAATGGGAGAGGAGCCCGCTGTCCGCCTTGGGTCCGTCGCTCAGCTCAGTCAACAGGCCTTCGATCGAGCCGTAATCGCTGGTGTCCCGCGACAGCTCAGAGGCGGACAACTGGACGCCGGCGAGCCGGTCTCCAAGCTTCTCGGTACCCGTAACAACTGCACCGAGCCTCTTCGCGACCATGTCGACGATCGGGCTCATGGACTCGTCTGGACCGTCACCGTCGATCCGCGTACGACTCTTGTCTGAGTGGGCTGACTCTTCACAAAGAACAGGATAGCGGCAACTGCAACACCCAGAGCCACGCCAATCCCGAGCGCAATGGCGGCTCCCTGCAAGTAGGTCCGTACGTCCTGGAAGCCCTTCTCGAGCCCTCGCGCATAGAGGTCAAGCTCTTCGAGGTTCCCTCCCTCAGCCTCTTCCACCGTGGTGGCCAGACCGGTGCTGTATCGAGCGATCGTAGGTCCGGGCCCGCGCGGATCACGCGGCGCCGTCCGCGCGGAACGCCGGCGGACGCTCGGGGCTCGCCTGCGCGAGCGCACGCCTGACGCCGTCCGCGTCCAGATCCGTGCCGTACACCGGCGTGCCCGGCTGCTGGCGCCACGACTCGCCCAGCTCGCCCGCGTCGACCGGGTCGAACCCGAGCTCGTCGACCAGCGCCATCACGAGCGCCTTCGCCGTCTCGTCGTCCCCCGCGACCGGCAGCGCGATCCGTTCCTCCGCTCCCGCCGGCAGGCCACGCTCGAGCAGGTGCTGGAAGTAGATGTTGTTGAACACCTTTATAACCGGATGCCCGAGCTGCTCTTCCACCCAGCGGCTCTCAGGTGTCCCCTGCTCGATCGCCGCGATCTCGCCGTCGCGCTGCTGCGGGTAGTAGTTGCCCGTGTCCACCAGCACGAACCCGGCGGCTGCCGGCGCGAGCAGGTCCGCCGGCAGGTCCGGCACCCTGTACTCGGGGATCGTCACGATCACCAGTTCCGCGTCGCGCGGCGCGTCGGGCATCCACACCGCGTGCGCGCCCGTCTCCTCCGCCAGCTCCGCCAGCGTCTCCGGCGCGCGCGAGTTCGCCACCGACACCTCGTGCCCCAGCGCCGTCAGGCGGCGCGTCAGCGTGCCCCCGATCATGCCCGCCCCGACGATCCGGTAGTGTCTCAGTTTGGGAATGCGTGTCCGCTCAGGCATCGGAGCGGCTAGGTTCGCTGGCAACCAATCCAGCGGCCCCGGCGCGGACGCGAATCCAACGCCGGGGCCTTGACACGGAGGTGAAGCTCCATGCCCGACGAGAACCCTACCCCTACGCCTGGCCTGCCCTGGACCCATGCCGAGCGCGACCAGGGCAACATGGAACGCGATGTCGTCTACCTGTTGACCAGCCCGCAGAGTCAGCCGACCGTCTGGAGCGTCGCGGACATCGGCCGCGAGATCGAGTATTTCGACCCGGAAGCGCTCGTGCGGCCGCTCTGCGGCGTAGGACTGCTGCACCACATCAGCGAGGGATTCGTGATCGCCACGCCTGCCGCGTTCCACATGGCATCGCTGGTCGGCCACGCCGTCTGAATGCCCGCCAAGAAATCAGCGGCTGTCCAGGCGCTTGGCGAGGCGATCCGGGCGGCGCGGCGAGAGCAAGGCTATGGGCAGGATGGGTTCGCGGCTCGCGTCGGGTTGGATCGCAGCTACTTCGGCGCGGTCGAGCGTGGCGAGTTCAACGTCACCATCGACACGCTGTTGAAGATCGCAGCCGGCCTCGGGATACGCGCAAGCATCCTGCTTCGCCGAGCGCAGCTCTGAACATGCGGAGCGCCACGTCGCAGGGCTGGACGTGGCGCTCTGATTCCGAACCGATTGTGCGAATTGGGGCTATGCTCTCGCACGGTGCTGTACTTCGTAGACGAGAGCGGGATCGACCTCAAGGAGTCACCGTGCGTAGTCCTCGCTAGCGTCGGTGCGCGGGAGGCGGATGTCTGGCCGTTCGCCCAGGCTTTCTTGCAGCTGAAGGAGGACATCCTCCGTTTTCCTCCTGACCAAGCGTATGAGGCCAAGGGATCGAAGCTCCTGAACCGACGCGTGTTTCAGCAGGCCGGGCTAGCACCCCTGCTCCCTGCCCGTGACCGCACCATCGCCGTCGAGAACTTGCTCGCAAAGAACGAGCGCGGCGAAAACGCCGGGTTTCACGAACTTCTGGGGTTGGCACAAGCAAAGCTCGCGTTCGCCGATGCAGCCCTTGACCTCGCACAAGAGTTCGGGATGAAGGTGTTCGCATCGATAGTGCCGCGTGACGCTCCCCAACAGCGCGACGCATCGATCTTGCGCAAGGACTTCGCCTACCTGTTCCAACGTATCCACTGCCACGTGTGCGACGGTCCCGACCATGCCCACGGCGTCCTGATCTTTGACGAGCAGGACAAGGCGCTCTCGCAGGGCCTTCTCGATCAGATCCATCGCTACTTCGTGGACACCGAACGGGGCAAGCAGCGGGCCGAGCGAATGATCCCGATGCCGTTCTTTGTTCACTCAGAGTTGACGCCCGCGATCCAGCTAGCAGACATTGTCGCCTACATCATCAACTGGGGACTACGGATGGGCCGTATGACCGAGCCAGCCAGAGACGAGCTAAAACCGTTCGCCGACAAGGTCTTTGGCCTGCGCTATCAGGGCAAGGAGATACCGGTGCGCTCGCGTCGTATCCGGAGCCGTAAGAAGCCGATCTGGGGGATCGCGTACATAGAGGATCTACGGCCCCACGGCGAGAAACCGCAGGATCTGGATCTAGACGAGGCCCAAGACACGAACGCTAGATCCGAACCGTCAGCCATATAAAAAGGGAGTGCCCCGTCGCCGAGACAAACCCTTCGCCCCAGAAGCTAGCAGAGTCGGAGGCGACGGGTCAAGGTTTGCGCGGCGGCGTTTCTCACGTTGCTAACATTTGCCGCGTGCCTGACCGCTCACGCAAGCGCCCGCGCGACCCTAACCAGCTCGCAAAGCTGATCGTAGACATCGCCACGGGCGAGGTCGAGGACACGCCCGAGGACGCCGGGAAGGATCCCGCGGCGGTCGCGCTCGGCCGCAAAGGTGGGTTGAAGGGCGGCAACGCTCGGGCGGCGAAGCTCACGGCCGAGCAGCGCAGCGAGTCGGCCCGTCGAGCCGCAAAGGCTCGCTGGGGCGACAAGTCCTAGAGGATGCTTGCGAGGTAGTCCAGCTCGTGCTGGTAGCGCTCGACTGATGCGTTGACCTGCAGGCGCTTCCCTTCGACCGTGTGGAAGGTGCCGATCTTGAGCTTCGCGATCGGGGCACTCTTCGCTCCGCTGATGCGACCGGACGACACGAAGTCGTCGGTGACAGCGAAAGCATCGGTCGGGTCCCCGTCAAATAGCTGCGGGTATCGCCCTGCGATGTCGAGCGCGCGCTCGATGTACATGCGGGATGCCTGATCCGGCGTGGAGCGGATTCGGCTCTTCGCGCCGACCATCGTCATCACGATGGCGGCGACCTTCGGGGTTGGTAGACCCCCGGCGCGCTCATTCCATACCTGGAAGTCCTTCGTGGGGTCGGATAGAAGGCTCAGCGTTAGCTCCAGCGATTCGATCGAGTGCTCATCGACTCTGACGGGTATGACCACCGCGTCAGCCGCGCACCAGGCAAGATGCGTGCCACCGGCGTAGAAAGGACTCGTGTCCATCAGGACCGTCTTGGCACCCACGTCCTCGGCCTGCTCCTCAAGAACTGATCGCAGCGAGTTGAGCAGGCTGGCGACGGCTTCTGGACGGCTCTGGGCGTTGGCGATCTGGAGCTGCTGGTACAGCGTCGAAGGGAACGCGAACATTTCCGGCGAGCCCGGGATGATCCATGCCGGCTTCACGGCCTTGAACGGATCGCAGTAGCGAGAGACCCTGTAGACGAGGTCGGAGGGTGCTTCCCCGAAGGCGGGTCCCAGGAGCACCGGCTGGAGCGCCTGCTCGATCGTGACCTCGGCTGCCTCACCTCTCAGAAGGGTCTCGGTCAGGTTGCACTGAGCGCATAGGTCGGCGATCAGAAGCGGGCTGCGCATCGCCAGCGCGTACGCGAGGTTGAACGCGAGCGTGGACTTCCCTACGCCGCCCCGCAGGGTCGAGATCGCATAGCTTCGATAGCGCAGTGGATGGCTTTCGACGTGCCCCTGCTCGACGACGGACTGATGGGTCTCTAGAACTTGGTCAAGGGCTGATGCCACGGGTACGCCTCCTCGGTAGGGGTGCAGGTGCAGCGCGTATCTGCAGGTATAGCAGGTGCTATAGATATCTGCAGGTGCAATGATAATCTGCAGGTGATGCAGGAGCTACGCAAACCCGCAGGAGTTCCGTCCGACTGCTCACGCATAATGTTCAGTATGAACCGACTGAGCACCGAGAAGCGCGCCGCGATCCTCGGGATGATGGTCGAGGGCAACAGCCTGCGCGCGACGACCCGCCTCGCCGGCTGCTCGATCAACACCGTCTCGAAGCTGCTCACGGACATCGGCGACGCCTGCACGGCCTTCCAAGACCGCACGCTGGTCGATCTACCCTGCAAGACCCTCCAGTGCGACGAGATTTGGTCGTTCGTCTACAGCAAGCAGAAGAACGTCCCTGCCGACCGCCAAGGCGAGTTCGGCGTCGGCGACGTGTGGACCTGGACCGCGATCGACGCCGACTCCAAGCTGGTGCCCTCGTGGTTCGTGGGCCAGCGCACGGCCGAGGATGGTTTCCTGTTCACGATGGACCTAAAGGGCCGGCTCGCCAACCGCGTCCAGATGACCACGGACGGTCTGCGCGCCTACTCGGCGGCGATCGGCTTCTCGTTCGGGACCGAACTGGATTGGGCGGTCCTACAGAAGCTCTACGGCCGCGACCCGTCCGGGGAACGCCGCTACAGCCCCGCAGTCTGCACCGGCATGGACATCAGCGTCAAGCGCGGCAACCCCGATCCCGCCAAGATCAGCACGAGCTACGTGGAGCGCCAGAACTTGACCATGCGGATGAGCATGAGGCGCTTCACGCGGCTGACCAACGGGTTCTCAAAGAAGGTGGACAACCACATGGCAGCCGTCGCCCTGCACTTCATGCACTACAACTTCGCGCGCCCGCACACGAGCCTCAAGAACCCATACCCGCGCACCCCCGCGATGGCTGCCGGCGTCGCGGACCACGTTTGGGGCCTGCGCGAGATAGCGGCGCTTCTAGATTGATCAGAATGTTACGAGTCGGAGACGGAACTTGCTAAAGCTATGCGCGCACCACTACGATAGAGACTCATTACTCCCCGCCGACGGGCCTTCGGGTCCCTCTGGCGGGGCTCTTTTTTATGGTCGCGCATACGTATAGGGTGGCTGTATTCATCGACTGGCAGAACGTCTACAAGGGCGCTCGCGAGGCGTTTGGGATGCTCGGCCAGTCAAGCGAGCAGGGAAACTTCAGCCCATATCAGCTCGCGCGACGGCTCGCCGCTGGTAATGATCGAGGGGCCGATGGCGAGCTGGTTCTCGTCGAGATCCACCGAGGCTTGCCGTCGTCATCACGTGATCCCGTGGGCTTTGGGGCCAATCGACGCCAGTCGGCCGCGTGGATGAGGGAGAACCCCGAGCTCGTGATCCCGCGCCTGCGGCCGCTCCGCTATCCCGAGGATGACTCCGAAGAGCCGGAAGAGAAGGGCATAGACGTTCAGCTCGCGCTCTCTGCTGTCGAGGCGGCGCTGTTGAACAAGTGCGAGGTCGCCGTGATCTTCTCGCACGATACGGACCTGCGGCCAGCCGTGGAGATGATTTCTCGCATAACGAGACCGAGCCATGTCGAGACGGCAGCGTGGATCAGCCCAAACTTCAAGAAGCGTCTGCGAACGCGACCCCCTGTATATCACCACGCCCTGCCGGAGAGTGTGTTCCGTAGCGTGGCGACGCCGGTCAACTACGCCTACCTTGGCGACAACCCAAACTGAGACACTACCGACGATCCCGATCCTCATGGCCCCTCCTCGCACGTTCGGTGTTCGTGCTGCGTGCGCCGCAAGGCGTGCGCCCATCGTGGCAAACGCCCGGGCGAGCTTCAAGGCGCCCATCGAGCATGGGGAGACGATTGCGGACGTGAAGCCACTCCTCGTGCCGCTCCGTCCACCCGCGCTCGAGGTCGCTGGCTGCATGAGTCGCGTGGCCCCGAGTGAGCATCCCAGCGAGGGCGGGGCAGACGACCGGACCGGACGGAGGCGAACACTGACGCGCGTCGACCCGCACGCTGCCGGATTGCACCACGGAAGCAGGCGTCTGCCGATTCTCAGCCGACATGCTCGCAGCTCGTCCCAAGGGGAAGCGCGCGATCCCGTTGTTAGTGCTTCTGCATCGAGGGCAAAGCGGAAGCTCCTTCCAAACCCAGTACAGATCAACGAGTTCGTGAAAACGGGGACGGATCACAGTGCCCTTGAGAATCTGGGACGACTAGACGGACTCTTCTAGCGCAAGAGCAGCAAGAGAACCAGCACTACGAGCAGCGCCACGCTGAACTCAATCCTGGTGACGGCGCCAAATCGAGCGCTTTGTGAAATGGGCGCCAGCTGCTAGACCATCTTGCTCAGCTGAGCAAGCGCGCGCCGGCGAACATCACGTGCAACGGTGGCGACGTTGCACAGCTGCCAGGTCGAGTGCCTCGAGAACCTCGCGAAGTCGCTGGGCGTCGGGCGGATCGTCAATGTTGGTTGGGTGCGGGGTGAGTGCGAGGACGAGAAAGCCGTCCGCGGGCGCGACCCGCGCCCATTGCGCATGTTCGACCCGTGCGCGCCCGAGCTCCTCGACCTGGCGCTGTGACCACACGCTCACCCAGCCGATCCCTGCGGGCACCACTCGCGTGTCGATCTGGGTAGGAGGCAGGAGCTCGATCCCAAGCGATGGCTGACCCGCAGTCGGATCAGGAAGATATTCGAGCAGCGCCTCGGGCAGCTGAGCGGCCGCGCGCTGGCGAGCGCTGGACCCGTAGATCGCCGTCAAGGCTCTTTCGTCCTCGAGGCGTCCCTCATGTGCTCCGAAGGCGACGCAGACCTCAGCGGCCATCTGCATGATCGCGCCGAGCTCGAGCGCCGGACCCGCCGAGGGCAGGGTCAGCCAGACAGTCTGGACTGCGCCGAAGCAACGTCGGTCCTCGCCGGCGAACACATCGAGTCGCGCCGCGCGCTCGTCGCTGGAGAAGCGGACAGGTGCAATCTCGCCGGCCTGCGCTGTGCGCTGGACTGCCGCGAGATACCGGCTGACGTTCGCGGGGTCGCGCTCGATTGGGCGGCCCGGAAAGCCGGCGTAGCGGATCGGCGCCGATCGACGCCAGCGCTCGAGCGCGTCGAATACGGCGACTAGCGCGTCGGGCAGTGGCGGACCGGCATCCGGGGTCCGTTCGGCTAGGAATCGGAGCCGTCGCGAGACCGGGATGTCGTCGCTCTCGCTGACGTCGCTCACTCCGGGATCGAGAGCACCGGCGGCACGCCACCCCATCGGCTCAGAAGCAGGCCGGCGACCCAGCGGTCGGGAATCGACCAGGCATGCAAATAGGAGCACCGTATGGCGACCGCGAGGCCGAGGGTCTTCTGTGCGTCGAACGCGGCCAGCTTCACCGCGGTCAGGCTCGCCTTCTTCGGGTTGAAAAACCACCCGAAGCCGACCTTGACCTCCCACACCAATCTGCTCGTCGGGGTGTAGCCGTCGTAGTTGATCGCGAGCCCGGCCGGCGTGCGCACGAAGTAGTCGGCGGGCGAGCCGGAGACCTTCGTGGCGTACGCGTCGTGGCGGCGTGACCGCCTCGGCGCGGCGTGTCGTGAGCGAAGCAAGGGCCGGCTTGCTCCTTCCGGGTCGGGTCCGGGGCCGGGTCCGGGGAGGGCACAGGCTCCGACTCGCCCTCGACCGCCGGGTCGGGCTCGATCCGTCTCGCCTCCTCCAGCCACCGGAGGTACTCCCCTTGGGCCGGGGTCAACCTCCGCACCCACCGGTACTCCTCGGGACTGCTGTACGGCAGGCCGGTTATCTGGTTGAGCTCGTCGGCCCAGGCCGGCGCGGTGGATGAAGGCCAAAGCAAGACAGCCAGGAACACCAAGACAGGCACGGGACGCAACAGCCCCGGCACACCTGGCTCCGGCGCCGGCGTCGCGACCGGCCCGCCTCCCGGCATCAGCCGCAACGGCGGTCTCGCCGGCGGTCCCTCAGTCGGCACGGGGAGGGGGCGGGCCACCGCAGCACCGGCTGCCACTGCACCAGCCCCGCCGCCGCCAGCCGCGGCGGCGGTCGCCCGCGATAGCGGCAGCGGAGGAATCGCCGGCACGTGCGTGGGCCGGAAGGGCGGCGCGAGCAGTCCGGCATCGAACCACTCCACGAGTCGGCTGGCCAGCAGCGGTGTCCGGCGAGGCGGCTCAGGGCCACCGGCCGTGGGGGTCGCGCCGGTCTGCGTCGCCGTGCCGTCCGCCGCCGGCGCGCCGGTCGTGGGTTGCGCACCGGTTGTTGCCGGCACGCCAGTCAGGGCGGGCGCGCCGGCGTCCGCAAGATGTATCCCCGCCGCCGCCACCGCCGGCTCGCGAGCGTAGCGACCGGAGGCAACCGCCATCCCGGCGGCGCGGGCCTGACGCTCAGCCGCGGCACTAGGGCCAAGCCCGGGATGTCCCAAGCGCCGAGCGGCGACGGCCTGCGCGACGTGCTTGAGCTCATGGGCGAGCAGCGCAGTAGCGGTTGGCGCGGATGTACGGGCTGCCTCGCCCAGCACCACGTGCTCGCCGATCGCGTAGGCATGGGCCCCGAGGGCGCGCGCCGACGCATTCGACTGCTGGTCCGAGTGGACGCGCACACGCGAAAAGTCGTGCCCGAGTCGATCCTCCATGTGGCGGCGTGTGCTGTCTTCGAGCGGCTCACCACGACCGCCGCCGACGACGGCGCGAACATGACCGGGCAACGGATCTGAGCGGCACGCGGGGCATGGTCCGCCGCTGCCGGCAGTACAGCCGCAGCGTCCCTGCAGGGATATCGCACCCGGTCTCAGCAGCCGCGCGCTCATGGAGCGCCGCGCGAGATTAACACCGCGATCCACCGTGGACACCGCTGCGCTTCCGGCCCGCGCGCCGGCGTCGGAGGCGGGTCGAGCATGGGTGACGGCGGAGAACACTCGAGATTTCCGTGGAACCTTGCGGAAGTATGACACGATCCTGACGCGGCAATGTAACGCGGGCGTCGACCCGTTCGCGGCCCGTCACACCCGGCTTAGGACGACGCTCTGCGTCGTCGAGTGCAAGCGGCGGAAATCCCCGATTGGCCCTACCTTTGTCCGCGATCTCGTGTGGGTGGTCGAACGCCACCGCGCGACGCGGCGGCGTCCCAGCCCCGACCTCTCGCTTTACTGCCGGCGCCAGGTAGGAGCAGCGCACCGTCCCATTCAGGATGACCCTTGCAGACTTCGCCGGGCTACGCCGCTGGCTTCTCGGGAGGGCCTATCTGGGTCGATCACGCTCGGCGCTTGAGACAGCGTCACGCTTCGCTCCAGTCGCCGATCGGACGATCGTCGCAGCCGCGCATGCGCGATTTACCCTGGGCTGCTTTCGCCGTCTTGCGCAGCGGAGAACGCTGGCATGACCTCCTCCGCGAACCGTCGCAGCTGCTCTTTGCCGCCGAGCACCGTGAGCAGGACGTACTCTGCGCCGGCATCGCTCAATGCTGCCAGCTTGGAGCGGATTTCCCCAGGCGTTCCACAGAGCGTGTGCTCCTCGGTGGCGCCCTTCTTGTCGGCGTAGGCGAGCACGTGCGAGCCGCCTGCGTGTCCGGGCGAGCGGGAAACGCTCACCGTGCGCCGGGTGTACTCAGCCAGACGCGCCAGAGCGGCTTCGCCGTCCGCCCGATCCCGCGCGACATACAGCTGGCGCGCCACCGCGACCCCCATCGGATCGAACTGTCTCCCGTGTGCTTCACGCTCGGCGCGGTACAGAGCAATACGCTCGCCAATCTGCGCAGGAGACGCATACTGATCGAGCATGAGATTGAAGCCGCGCTCGGCCGCCCGGCGGATCGATGCCGGGCTCCCAGCGGCCATCCAGAACGGCGGGTGCGGTCGTTGCGCGGGCGGCGGCTCGACCACGATGTCCTCGAAGCGCCAGAACCGGCCGCGGTGTGAGAAACGCGAACGCTCAAGCCAGGATCGTGTGATGACCTCAACGGCCTCGTCAAACCGTGCATCCGCCTCCTCCGGCAAGACCTGGAAGCCAGTGAACTCGCTGTGCCTGTAGCCCTTCCCGATCCCGAAGTCAAGCCGCCCGCCGGAGACTAGGTCGAGCGTCGCCGCCTCCTCCGCCAAGAGAACCGGGTTATGCCACGGGAGCACGATCACCGCCGAGCCGAGACGCAATGTGGTGGTGCGCATAGCAAGGCAAGTGAGCAGCATCAGCGTGGCAGAGACCTGGTTCCAGCCGGTGAAGTGATGCTCGACCAGGAAGCTTGAATGAAAGCCGAGCTCCTCCGCTTCGACGTTGACGTCGAGATAGTCGCGGAACCCTTGGCCCGTCTCAGGAGGAAGATCACCGCGGCTGGCCTGCGCCGAGCAGAAGAGACCAAATCTCATCGGCTATCGCACGTCGTCTCGAGGATCGAGGTTCGGGGCGAGCACCGAGGGAGTTTCTCACCCGCGAACGTCAGCCGCGATGGCGGCTCCGCGGCGCCAACATCCACAGCAGCGGAGATCGCCTGCGCTTTCGCGCGAAAAGAGGCGCCGCTGTGAGCAGCGCCCACACTGTCCCTCCGGACGAAAACGGGCCCTGACGTGTGCCAACAGGGAGACTTCCACATCGCGTCGCGTGAGCGGGTGTGAGTCTCCTCAGCCGAAGAGCTCCAGCGTCAGCCGGACATCGTGCGCTCAAGGGCGCGCTGGCGTGCAGGCCGCCGCGTGAGCCGCGCTAGGTAGTCCCTCAGGTTCGCCGGGAGCTCATCGGCGAAGCCAATGCGCTCCGTGAAAGCCAGCGTGCCCCCGACAAGTACGTCAGCCACCGTGAAGCGCCCGCCTACGAGATAGTCGCTGCCATCCAGAGCGCTGGACACCGCGCGCGCAGCCTCGTCAAAGCGCCCGCGCGCAGCGACGGAGCGGTCGGGGTCGCTCTGGGCGTGCACCGCGGACTCGATCAGCGGCGGCTCGAGCTCCGCTGGGGCGAAGATCGTCCACTGGTAAAGCAGCGCACGCTCGTGGGTCCCCGGTGCCGGCGCCAGGCCGGCGTCGGGATGCAGGTCTGCGAGATGCAGGCAGATCGCCGCCGACTCGAATACGAACCCATCCTCGTCCTCGAGCACCGGCACGCGGCCCAGAGGATGGCGGGCGCGGTGCTCCTCGCCTTTGCCTTCCTCACGCGTCATCGCCGTGATCTCATACGGCTCCCCGAGCTCCTCGAGCACCCAGGCGACGCGCATCGGCCGGCCCGCGTGCTCTCGGTGATAGAGGCGCATCACGGACGGCACGATAGTGAATCAGAGCCAGCGTACGAGGCGACCGTCGCCGTCGTGCACCCCCTCGCGGGCTGCCCGACGCCGACCTGAGGAGCGCACGCAAGAAAAGCACTCAGCCAGAACGGGCCCGTGTCGCGGGCAGGAAGCGCTTGACCTTCCCGGTCGCAAGCCGCGGGATCTCCTCGGCGATCGTCACCGTCACGTGCGGGTCGGGGCACCCCGAGCCGCTGAGCGCCTGCTCGAGCTTGCGGCAGAGCGCAGCGCTGTCGACAGCGCCTTCCACACAGAGCGCGATTTCGGCTCCGGCTTCGGTCTGCTGTACCTGATACTCGGAGATCGCGGGCTCGCGACCCAGGATCGAGCGGAACAGATGCGGGTGCACGCTCACCCCGTCCCCGTAGATGAACGTGTCGTCGTTTCGCCCCTCGATGTCGGCGATGCGCCGGTGCACCGATCCACACGCGCACGGCTCATCCAGGAGCGTGACCTCGTCGCTGATCTCGTAGCGGATCAGCGGCATCAGCGGGTTGAACAGGTTCGTCACGTAGACCTTGTGCGAGCGCACCCCCGCCGGGACGGGGTCTCCGCCAGCGTCGACCGCCTCGACGATCACCAGATCGTCCGTCAGGTGCATCCCGGTGCCTTTGAAGCAGCCGATGGCGGTCACGCCCGCCTCTGAGGTTCCCCACATGTTCGCGACCGGCGCCCGCCACGTCGCTTCTGCGGCCTCACGCGTCTCCGCCAGCAGCGGCTCGGCCATCGTTAGGATCCGCAGCGGCTGGATCCGGAGCCGCCCGGCGCGCGCCTCGCCCACCAGCCGAGCGAGCATCGACGGGTAGGTCGCGAGGCTGACCCCGTCGACCGCGTTCAGCCCCGCGACGATCTCGCGCAGCGGGGCGCCCACCCTGAAGCGGTGCGTCTCGATGGCGCCCGTCGCGAAGGTCTCAGAGATCGCGCTCGTGAAATGCGTCGCGTTTTCCGCCGCCACGACCATCACCACCGGCGGCCGCGACGCGAGCTCCGGATCGCCCAGGCGGTCCAGCAGCGAGCGGCGCAACGCGCTCAGCTGCGCCGTCGCCCACGCATCCCATCCCCACACGAACACGCCGCGCACGCCACTCGACCCGCCCGATGCCACCGCGTGCAGCTCCTCACGGAAGTACGCGTCGCTGTCGAGCGCCGCGATATGCGCGTTGACATCCACCAGGCGGACCGCGGGATCGGTCACGATCGCATCGAAGTTGCCCATCAGATCGTCCTTCGTCATCGTCGGCAGATCCCGCAGGTCATCCGCGTCGAGCGTGCTCAGCTCCACGTGCCCCAGCCGATCGCGATGCCAGGAGGATCGGGCCACCGCCGTCCCCACGAGCTCACGCAGTCGCGCCGTGCGCTCCGCGCGCAGCCGCTCCGAAGACCACGCCACGCGCTCGAAGTGCTCGCCGATCTGAGGCAGCAGATGCTCGATGTGACGCTGGCGCGTCGCCTCATAGGCCTCCACCCACCACACCGTACAGCCGTGCGTCACGTTTCTGCGCCTGCTGGCACATTGAGGGGTGATGGCCGATGCCGGCGAGTTCGATTCCTTCTACCGACGAGAGAGCGAGGCGCTGCTCGTGTTCTTCGCACGCAGGACGTTCGACGCGGAGACCGCGTTGGATCTGATGGCAGAGACCTTCGCGCACGCGTATCTCGGCTGGCACGGGCTGCGCGGCGACTCCCGCGAGGAGCGCCAGGCATGGCTGTACACGATCGCCCGTCGCCGCCTGTCGCGATATCTGCTGCGCGGCCGCGTCGAGCGGCGCGCGCTGCGGCGCCTTGGCATCCAGACCCCGGTCGCCCACGAGGACGACCTCGCGCTGATCGAGCAGCGCGCGGGGCTCGCGCAGCTGCGCGCGGCGCTGAGCGGCGAGCTCGTGCGCCTGAGCGCGCCGCAGCGGCGGGCGCTCGACCTGCGGATCGTGCAGGAGCGCTCCTACGCGGAGGTCGCGAGCGATCTCGGGATCTCAGAGCTCGCGGCGCGGGCGCGCGTGTCGCGCGGGTTGCGCGCGCTCGGCCGCGCGCTGGACGTGCAGCTTGCCACCGGGGAGCGCTCGTGAACGAGCGCCCGCCCGCCGTGCTCGACGCGCTCGGTAGCGAGTTTCGCCGTCTGGGCGAGCCGCGGCGCCCGCGCGCGGGGATCACGCGGCGCACGCTGCTGCTGACGGTCGTGCTCGCGCTGCTGCTCGCGGGCGTCGCCGCGGCGGCGATCCTGATCGCACAGGGCTCGCCGCTACCCGCGCCCAACGCGCAGGACCTGCGCGCGAGCGGCGTGCCACTGCCCGCCAGCGTGCACCTCGCCGGCCTCGATGCGCCAGACCCGAACCCCGCCGAACCGCCGTGGGACATCCGGCTCTCGCGCACGGCCGCCGGCGAGACATGCACCGCCGTCGGGCAGGTGCTCGCCGGCCAGTTCGGCATCGTCGGCCTCGACCACGTGTTCCGCGCACTGCCGCTGGGCGGCGTCGACGCGTGTGGCATCGAAGCGCCCGACGGGCCGGTGCTGGCGGGGGCGAGGGTGTTCGTCGGCACCAGCTCGCAGGACGCGCGCACGGTCGTCAACGGCGTCGCCGGCGCCGGCGCGCGGTCGGTGACCGTGTACGGGCCCGAAGGAGCGCGATCGCTGCGGCTCGGCCCGCAGGGGAGCTTCATCACCGTGTATCCCGGCTACGTCGAAGAAGTCAGGCCGCGGGTTGTCGTCGTGACCCGCGACGGCGCCAGCCACACGATCGCCTTCGCCCAGTCCTCGGCGTTCGAAGTCGCCGATCCAGACGGCGGCTCGCCGTGGGAAGTCTCTGGCGAAGCGGACCTCGGCCCGGGCGCCTACGCGGACGAGGACTGCGCGCAGGCTTCGCAGCAGCTCGGGCGCAGCGACCCGAGCCGCTTCGAGGCATCGCTGACGCCACAGGTATGCGGGCGGCTGGGCCAACAGCCGCTGTTCGTGTCGATGCGCCGCTTCGTGCCCAGCTCGGGTATACGCACGGGCTTTCCCTGGGGCAACAACCCGGCCCGAACGCTGGTCTACGGAGCGGCGGCGCCGCGCGTGGCCTCGCTCAGCCTGAGCGGCGCCGGCGCCCCGCGCGAGCTCCCGATCGATCCGCACGGCGGCGTCTTCATCGCGGTGCTCGACGGGCACGTCGATCCCCGCTCGCTGACGCTGACCGCACGGCTGCGCGACGGCAGCGTCCTCACCTACCGCCGCTCGAGCGGCCTGCTCGAACCACCGTTCACGCCGGTCTGCGAAGGGTGCGCACACAGCCACCGCAGCCGCCTGTTGCCGGAAGCGCCCGTGCCCGCCTACCGCAACCCGCTGCCCGCCCGCGAAGCCGAACCCGCCCCTCCGGACCTGCCGCTGATGCGCACCGTGCGCGAGACGCTGCGCGTAAAGGACCCAGCGGGGGGCCCCGAATGGGCGCTGCGCAGCTGGCAGGGGCTGCCCAATCCCCGCGCGGACTTCGGCAGCGGCTATCACCCGACGCGCATGCTGTGCACGCAGGTGGGGTTCGTCGAGCACGGCCGGCTGCTCGAGCCTCGCGCGGACGGGGCGCCGCTGGCGCTGAGCGCCGGAGGAGAGTACGGCGTGGGCGGCGGCTGCAACGAACCGAGGTCTCTCGCCCGCTTCGGGGCGCTCGCCGAAGCGGTCACCTACGTGAACAACCCGTACGCGTATGCGCCGCGACCGCTGCGGACGGTGGTGAGCGGTCTGCTGGCGCTCGACGCGACCCATCCGCTGCTGCTCGGCGCCGGCGCGCCACGCCCGCTCGCGCTCGACGCCAACCACGCGTTCCTGGCGGTTCTGCCCGCGCGCTACTGGGACGTGCCGCTGCGGATCTCCGCCACGGTCAAAGGCCGGACGATCACCACCAGGAGCCTGGAGGCGTTCACGGGGCCAGCGGCGCTCGAGACGCCGCAGGCGCGCGCGCCCGACCCGGACGGCGGCGCGCCGTGGGGGTTCGCCGCCGGGCCCGGCGAATCGAGCGCCACCGGGCGGATCGTCGACGGGCGGCTCGCCACGATCGAAGCGCAGAGCGGCATCCTCCACGCCGGCCCCGAAGGCTGGGGCAGCGGCGGCGACGGGCAGGGGCGGCGCAGGCCCGAGCCCGTTCGCTTCGACACCCAGGGCGGCCCCGAAGGGAGTCCGCTCGGGCAGGCAGCGAGCGCGCCGCCGCCACCCGCGATCGAGCGGCGCACGCTGCCCGGCCGCACGATCATCACCGGCGAGGCCGAAGCGGACGTCGTCTCGGTCACGCTGGCCACGCCGCGCGACGTGCGCACGCTGCGCCCGAGCGGACCCGCGCACGTGTTCATCGTCGTCTACGACGGGCAGTTCTTCCGCGGCGCGATCACCGCGACGATCGCGCTGCGCGACGGGCGCACGGTCACCGAGCCCGTGCCCAACCCCAACGCGCCCCTCGGCGAGGGCTCGCTCGAGCCGCCGTCGCCATCGCTGGCAACGCGCCTGCGCGCGGACGAGACGACGCTCGCCGGCATGCGCAGGCAGGTCGCCAGAGCCGAGCACGGAGGACCCGGAACCGAGCACGCAGGACCCGGCCCACGCGAGAAGGCTCTCGGCGGCGCGCCGCTCGCGCAGATCGTGTCCGGACTGCGGGACATAGAAGCAAGCGTCGCCGCCGATAGGGGCCGGATCGCCTACGTCGAGGCCCACCCGGGCGTGCTGCCCGCCGAATAGGCCCATCGCTGCCGTCACTCGCCATCGCGGCCGTCGCGCGATCGCGGCCGTCGGACGGCCTATTTGAGCTTGCCGAGCACTTCTTTGGTGACGGCGGTCACTTCTTCGACTTTGCCGTGCACTTCTTTGACGACTTCTTTCACCACTTCTTTGACCACTTCTTTGACCACTTCTTTGGCTTTGCCCGTGGCTTCTTCGGTTTTGGCAGCGGCTTCGCCTTTGGTGGAAGGTTCGCTTTTGACCGGGGCTTCTTCGCTTTTGTCCTTACTCGGGGTTTCGCCGTTGCTCGTGGCTGGTGCTTCTTCGCTCTTGCCCTTGCTCGGGGTTTCGCCGTTGCCCTTGGCGGGCGCTTCTTCGCTCTTGCCCTTGCTCGGGCTTTCGCTCTCGCCCGCGGGCGCCCCTTCGTGCCCTCCCTGCCCGCCGCCTTGGCTCGACCCTGCGCCGGCGCTGCCGGGAGCAGACGGCTGTGTCGCGCCAACACTGCCAGCCGACGCTCCAGCGAGCGCCACCCGGATCGGCGCCGCGTGGTGGCCGCGAGCGGCGTGTCGAGGCTCCGATGTCAGGCCGGCATTCGCGCCCGCGCCCGCAACGACCGGCCCATTCACCGAGGCCGACTCTGCGATTTGAGCCCGTGACGCGCTCGTCGAGCCCGAGGCCGCCGTGGCCGGAGGATGCTTGGCGGGCGCCAGCCCGAGCGTGGAGGACGTGGCGGCGACGCCACCGACGAGCGCGGCGACCGCCACCACCTTCGCGCTGGAGGCGACGCTAGCGACGCTGCCGCCGAGCCACGAGAGCACGCGTTCGGGCAGGCCCGCGAAGAACGCCCACACGGCGAGTGGGCGCCGACCGGCGTAGTGGCCGCAGAACGCACGCACGACGGCTGGGTCCAGGCGCGTGTCCGCCTCCTCCCGGAGGATGTCGATCGCCTTCTTGTGCGGGCTTGCGGCCTTGTAGGGGCGCCCGGAGGTGATCGCGTCGAAGGTGTCGGCGACGGCGATGATCCGCGCCCCGAGTGGGATCTGCTCGCCGCACAGGCGGTCCGGATAGCCGGTGCCGTCGAGGCGCTCGTGATGGTGGCGAACCATCGAGGTCAGCTCCGGATCGCGCAGCACAGCGGCCATCGACGCGCCGCTGCCCGGGTGCTGCTTGATCACCTCGTACTCCTCGTCGCTCAGCGGGCCGGCCTTGTCGAGGATCGCCGTCGGCGTCTCGATCTTGCCGACGTCGTGGATCGCGGCCGCGGTGCGGATCCGGGCGACCTCGGTGCGCGGGAGGCCCATGCGCCTGGCGATCATCCACGCGTGCCTGGCCACCCTGCGCGAGTGGCCGTGGAGGTGGGGGTCGCGCGTCTCGATCCCCGCGACCAGTCGCTCCAGCAGCTTGGCGCGCTCCTTCGTGCTCAGGCCGTCCACGTCGCGACGCTGGGCGTCGCTCATCGGCCCGAGCGTGGCGAGCGCGGAGGCGAGGCGATGCTGGGTGCGCAGGCGGTGCAGGTAGCCCCAGATCATCAGCTCGCTGAACAGCAGGTCTTCGGAGCCGGGTCGCTTCTCCCACAGCGCGCGGCCAAGCTGTGACACGCCGAGTGAAAGCCCCATCCCCAGGAACACGCAGAGGACCGCCGAGGAGATCGTTCCGGAGGCGCGCAGCCACCAGACGATCGCGATCGGAGCAGCCGCGACGAGCATCGTCGCGACGACGACCTGGGCGAGCTGCTTGACGGACGGAGCCAGACGCTGGCTTCTCGATGCCATGGGGACCAGCCGAATCTGTTGGGTCGGCGGCTGGGCGGTCTCGTTGGCGAGATCCCTGGCTTTGCGTCCCCGCCTCACGACGGGTTTGCCCTGAGCGACGGTTGTTTTGCCCGCATCTTCGCCCGGCCGCTCGCCCGACTTGAGCATGACGCCCGTGCACTGGACGCAATGCTCAGGCGCCAGCAGCAGCCGCGCTCGCTCGTCCACCCGCCCGCGCTCGCTCGTCCACCCGCCCGCGCTCGCTCGTCCACCCGCCCGCGCTCGCTCGTCCACCCGCCCGCGCTCGCTCGTCCACCCGCCCGCGCCCATCGACTACGATCCGCGGATGCCAGCGGTCGCGGCACACCGAGCCGGCAGCGGCTCGCCGATGGTGTTGATCCACGGCTTCTCTGCGAGCTGGGCGGTCTGGCGGCCGGTGCTACCGGCGCTCGAGCAGCATCACGACGTGCTCGTGCCGACGCTGCTCGGGCACAGCGGAGGCCCTGAGCACCTCCCAGGGTCGCCGGCGACGGCGGATGCGCTCGCCGACGCGCTGGAGCGCGACATGGACGCGGCCGGCTTCGAGCGCGCGCACCTGGTCGGCAACTCGCTCGGCGGCTGGCTCGCGCTGGAGCTCGCCGCACGCGGCCGGGCGCTCTCGACGACTGCCCTTTCACCCGCCGGCGGCTGGAACCACGGCGGGCGGGAGACCAAACGGCTCGCGCGGCTGTTCCGGCAGAACCACCGGATGCTCAAGCTGCTGGGCCCCGGCGGCGCACGGCTGATGAGCCGCCCGCGCCTGCGCGCGATCGCGCTGCGCGACGTCGCGATGCGCCCCGCCGAGCTGCCGGCGGCCCTCGCCGTGGAGATGACCGAAGCGGCCGGCGCGTGCGCGATCTACCTGCCGATGCTCGAGGAGCTGAGCTCGAAGGGGTTCGGCGAGCTCGCGAGCATCGACTCGCCCGTGCAGATCGCGTGGGGCACGAAGGACCGAATCCTGCCGTGGCCCGCGTATGCGGAGCGCTTCCACCGGATGGTGCCGGAGGCGCGGTGGATCCCGCTCGACGGCCTTGGCCACTGCCCGATGCTCGACGACGTCGCGCTCACGACGAGCACGATCGTCGAGCTCACCCGAGCGGTCGACGCCGGAGTCGAGCTCACGCCCGCAGCGTGACCATCACGAGGTGAACTCCGCCAGGGGGACTCCGACCTCGACGATGTACGTGGACAGCATCCGGCCGGTGTCGGGGCCCAGATCGAGCGCGTTGTGAGGCGTTCGGGGTGGCATCAGAAACGGATCGCCGGCATGCAGGGTGAGCGTCGGCTGCCCCTTGATCTTCATTTCGACCGTTCCCGCGAGGATGTAGCCGACCTCCTCTCCCGGATGCATGTGCCAGCCCGACTCGACGCCGACGGGGATCTCGGTGAGCACCTGCACGATCTCGCGCCCGGGGATCGAGGATGCCTTGTGCTGGAGCTCGGTGCGCTTGAGCTTCGCCGCCAGCGCGTCTCCTGGCCGTGCATCGCTCATGCCGCCGCCCCGACCATCGACTCGCCGCTCGTGAACGCGAGCAGCTCGCGGTTGACCTCCTTGGCGTGGCTGACGCACATGACATGCGGCCCTCCCTCGATCTCGACATAGTGTGCGTCCGGCAGCGCCGCGTGCAGACGCCGGCCCTGGCCCTCGACGGACAGGATCCGGTCGGCGCTTCCGTGCAGGATCAACGTCGGGATGTCGATCCGCTTGATGTCTTCGTGGAAGTCATCGAGCCACGTGAGCACGCACGCCCAGGTCGCCCACGGCGACGCGCCGGCACCGGCGTTCCAGTTGTTGCGCACGGTCTCCTCGCTGACCCGCGTGCCGAGCAGCTCATCGAGGTTGAGGAAGTCCCCGAGCAACCCCGTGAGCCACGCCGGCCGGTCATCGAGGATCGCCTGCCGCACGGTGTCGACTGTCGCGCGGTCGACTCCCTTCGGGTTCTCGTCGGACTTGACGAACGACGGGGCGAGGCTCTCGATGAACACGCACGCCTTCAGCCGCTCGGTCCCAACGGTGCCTATGTAGCGTGCCAGCTCCCCGGTGCCAAGCGAGAAGCCGACGAGCGTGGCCTCACGCAGGTCGAGCGCGCTCAGCAGCTTGTCGAGATCGCCGGCGAGCGTGTCAAAGTCGTAGCCCTCGGTCGGCCGGCTCGACCGACCGAAGCCGCGCCGGTCGTAGGCGATCACGCGATGGCCCGCCTCCAGGAGCGCGTGCACCTGGGGCTCCCAGGAACGGCTGTCGAGCGGCCAACCACTGAGCAGAACGACCGCCGGGCCGCTTCCGTGATCCTCGTAGTAGAGCTCGATCGGCGTCGAGTTCTCTTGACCGACGGTGATTGTTGCCATGTGACGCTCCCTTGCGATCGGTGACCCCGCTCGATGCCACGAGGTCGAGTGAGATCTCATGATCGCTGTCGCGACTCGGCCATCGCCCCCGTGAGACTGCCCGGTGTGCACACCTGTATGGACTCGTGGAGCGTACCCTTCGATGTGGCTATGTCCACTAGTCACCGGGGGGTGTCGCTGCTTGGCCGGCGGAGCGAGTGCGACGCCCTCGACCGTCTGTTGGCGGGTGTGCGGTCGGCTCGCAGCCAGGCGCTCGTGATCCGCGGCGAGCCGGGGGCGGGCAAGAGCGCTTTGTTGGAGTACCTGGCCGACCGGGCCTCTGGATGCCAGATCGTTCGAGCGGCGGGAGTCGAGTCTGAGATGGAGCTCGCGTTCGCGGGCGCACAGCAGCTGTGCTCGCCACTGCTGGGTCATTTGCAGCGCCTGCCGGCTCCGCAGCAAGAGGCGCTCGGCACGGCGTTCGGCCTGAGCGCCGGCCAGACACCCGACCCGTTCCTGGTCGGTCTGGCGGTGCTCAGCCTGGTCTCCGAAGCCTCTGAGGAGCGTCCGCTCGTCTGCCTGGTCGACGACGCGCAGTGGCTCGATCGGGCGTCGATCCAGACACTCGTGTTCGTCGCGCGTCGCCTGCTCGTGGAGTCAGTGGCGCTCGTGTTCGTGGTGCGGGAGCCAAGCGACGAGCGGGAGCTCTCGAGCCTACCCGACCTCGTGTTGCGCGGGCTCGAGGACGCCGACGCGCGCGCTCTGCTGGACTCGGTCGTCCGCGGGCGACTGGACGAGCAGATACGGGACCGGATCGTCGCCGAGACGCGCGGAAACCCGCTCGCGTTGGTGGAGCTGCCCCGCGGGTTGACGCCGGAGGAGCTGGCGGGAGGCTTCGCCCTCCCACGCGGCGGCCCCGTGGCAAGCCACGTCGAACGGAGCTTTCGACGGCAGGTGCAGTCGCTCCCCCGTGAGACTCGCCAGTTCCTGCTTTTGGCTGCCGCCGAGCCGGTTGGCGATGTGCCGCTTCTGTGGCGGGCGGCCGAGAGACTCGGGCTCCCACCCGACGCTGCCGCCCCCGCCGAAGCCGAGGGACTGATCGAGATAGCCGCCCGTGTCAGGTTCCGGCATCCGTTGGTGCGCTCGGCGGCCTACCAGGCGGCGCCGCGCCGCGACGCCCAGAGGAGCCACGCGGCGTTGGCGGACGCGACCGACCAGGAGCTCGACCCCGATCGGCGAGCCTGGCACCGCGCGCACGCGGCGACCGGCCCTGACGAGGGCGTTGCAGGCGAGCTGGAGCGTTCAGCAAGTCGGGCGCAGAGCCGCGGCGGAATCTCGGCAGCCGCGGCGTTCTTGCAGCGGGCAACCGAGCTGACACCGGACCCGGCGAGCCGTGGGAGACGCGCGCTCGCGGCTGCTCAAGCCAAGTTCGAGACGGCCGCCTACGACATCGCGGAGGAGCTTCTGGCGACCGCTGAGATATGCCCGCTCGTTGAGCTCGAGCGGGCGCGGCTCGAGCGACTGCGGGCCCGGATCGTGTTCGCGCGCACACGCGGCGGCGAGGCGCCGCTGTTGCTGCTGAAGGCGGCGAGGCGCATGGAGCAGCTCGACAGCGCACTGGCGCGCGAGACCTACCTGGAGGCGCTCGGCGCCGCGATCTTCGCCGGTCGACTCTCGAGCGGCCAGGGTGTGACGGGGGCGGCCAAGGCCGCCCGCGCCGCACCGCCGTCAGAGCAGCCGCCACGTAAGATCGACCTGCTGCTCGACGGCCTGGCGATCCGTTTCAGCGACGGCTCCGTAGCAGGCGCGCGCCCGCTCGAGAAGGCCCTGCAGGCTTTCACGCGGGATGAGGTTCTCAGCGAGGACGACACGCGCTGGCTGTGGTTGGCCTGTCGAATCGCGCCGGACGTCTGGGGCTACGAGGCGATGGATGCGCTGAGCGCGACTCAGGTCCGGCTGGCTCGCGAAGCCGGCGCGCTCGCGAGCCTGCCGATCGCGCTCACCTATCGCGCCGGCGCGCACGTGCTCGCAGGGGAGTTCGACGCGGCCTCGGCGCTGATCGAGGAGGCCAACGACATCATGGCGATGACTGGCAACGCGCCCTACAGGTACGGCTCGCTCGTCGTGGAAGGCTGGCGTGGGCGTACGGCGGAGACGCTCGACGTGATCGCCGCCGGCCTGGACGAAGCGGCTCGTCGAGGCGAGGGTCGCGCCGTCACCCTGGCCGCGTACGCGACCGCCGTGCTCAACAACGGCCTTGGCAACCACCAGACCGCGTTGGAGGCGGCGCAACGAGCATGCGAGCACGACGACCTCGATCTCTGCGGTTGGGCGCTGATCGAGCTGGTCGAAGCCGGATCTCGCACCGGGCAACACGACATCGCGGCGGATGCGATGCGAAGGCTGGACGAGCGCACCCGTGCGAGCGCTACCGACTGGGGCCTCGGCGTCGCCGCCCGCTCACGCGCGCTGCTCAGCGACGCGGGTGAAGCCGAGGCCCATTACCGCGAGGCGATCGTGCGACTCACGCGCACTCCCATCGCGACCGACCGCGCCCGGTCGCACCTCGTGTACGGCGAGTGGCTGAGACGCTCGGGGCGAAGGCTCGACGCGCGTGGCCAGCTCCGCGCGGGATACGACATGTTCTCGTCGATGGGCGCCGAAGCGTTCGCCGAACGTGCCCGTCGTGAGCTGCTCGCGACGGGCGAGACCGTCCGCAAGCGCGTCGAGGAGACGCGCGACGTTCTCACCGCTCAGGAGACGCAGATCGCCCGCCTTGCGGCGGACGGTCGCACGAACCCTGAGATCGCCTCGCACCTGTTCCTGAGCCGCCGAACCGTCGAGTGGCACCTGCACAACGTGTTTGGCAAGCTCGGGATCAGCTCCCGCAGGGAGCTCCGCCCCACACTCCGCGACGAGGGGCCGGCGCCGCTGCGGATCTAGCCCCGTGCGGCACACCGGGACTGCAACCCCGGGAACTTTCACAGGCGCGATCCGGTACGCACGTTGCGAGGCTGGCTATGGTCCTCGGGTGCGTGTCCTGAGCGTCAACGTTGGGCGAGCGCGTCTGATCCAGACCGAACGACGCACCGTGTCCACCGCGATCTGGAAGTCGCCGGTCGAGGGCCGCGTCCGCGTGCGCGGCGTCAACCTCGATGGCGACGACCAGGCCGACCGCTCGCTGCACGGCGGGCCGGACAAGGCCGTGTATGCGTACGGGATCGAGGACACGCGCGCGTGGGAGACGGAGATCGGTCGTGCACTTGGGCCGGGCGCGTTCGGCGAGAACCTGACGACCGAGGGCATCGACGTCTCGGGAGCGCTGCTCGGCGAGCGCTGGCGAGTGGGTACGACGCTGCTCGAGGTGGTCCAGCCGCGATTGCCTTGCTTCAAGCTGGGCCTGCGTATGAACGACCCGCTGTTCGTCAGGCGCTTCGCCCAGGCCTCCCGACCCGGTGCCTACCTGCGCATCGTGCAGGAGGGCGATCTCGGGGCGGGCGACGCGATCGCGGTCGACACCGGCGCACTGCCCGATCACGGCGTCACCGTCCGCCTGGTGTTCGACGCGATCCTGATCGACCACAGCCTCGTCCCGCAAGCGCTGGAGGCGCCGCAGCTGATCCCGTCGCTGCGTGAGTCGATGATGCAGATGTTGCGATGAGCGGCCCGCCGATGAGGCGATCAGCGACGCGCGGGACGCGGTGGCCTCGCCGCCCGGTCGCCGCGCGGCAGCCGCACGGTCGCGGTGCCGATCAGCAATTCGCCCGGCGTGCGCCCGTAGGAGCGTTTGGCGTCGGGGCCGGAGGACTGATACAGGACTTCGACGGAGATCGAGCGGCCGGTGCAGCGCGGTGAGAACGGGTCCTGGAGCGTGAGGTGAACCGTCGCGCCCTTGGCGACGTTGCGGTCGAGAACGGCCACGCCGCCCCCTTCGCGCCCGCCGCGGCACGGCTTGCTCCACAGCGAGTAGCCCTCCGCCGCGCTGGTTACGGCGAACGGCGCCGAGAAGGAGAACACGGCCGCGGTGACCGCATGGTGGCTCACCTCGAGCGCGACCGTCGGGCGGCGCACGAAGCTGCCGGGTGGCGTGACGCGCAGATCGGCCGGATATGGGTTGGGCGCCGGGCAGGGGTGCTGGATCTTCACCTTCCCGCCGGTCCTCGCGTTGTAGCCGTTTTCGCAGATCTTGCCGTCGTGCTCGTAGCTGATGCTGGTGAGCACGCCGGTCGTCCCCGGCCCTTCGCCGGGCGTGTCCGTGCCCGGCGCCTCGCCGTGGCCTTCGGGGACCGAGTTGGAGGAGGCCAGCTGCACGATCAGGTACGCGCCGACCCCTGGCACGACCTGCTGCGTGCGTAGCGCGCCACCTTCGCGGTAGGTCACGCTCACCGCGTGCGGCCCGAGGATCCCGTAGGTGATGTCGCGGCGGTGCACAGCCGGCCCGGGATGCGCTTGCGGCCCCGGAGATCCGGGGTGCGCCACCGTCCCCGGATGCCCTTCGAGTGCGAACGCGGCGTTTTCGTCGACGCCCCCGAATTCGGCGGCAACGGCGCTGCCCCAGGCTTCGCCGTTGCCGGTGACGTCGCCGTTGGCGAGCACGCAGCTTCCGCGTTCGCTGGTCACGCCGCCCTCCGAAGCGCCGCCCGCGTACGTCGGCAGCACGCCCGGGCCGACCGGATGGAACCTGCCGTCGTCGTGGTAGGCGCCGTCGATCCCGAGCTCTCCCAGCTGGCCGTCCTGGACGCGGCCGATCTGCACGCACACGAGCCCGCGCGTGGTGTGCACGACGCGCATGCCCCACGGCGGCCCGCCGCTGGGGTCGGGGACGCGCAGCGCCAGCAGGCGCGACTGGCCGGGCAGCGGCAGGCCCGCGCCCGCGACTGGGCTCTGCGAGCCGCTGGGAGACACCGCCGCGCCGTTGAGTATCACGCCGGTCGCGGCGAGCGCGATCGTCGTCGTGACCAGCAGCAAAGCGATGCCCGGGATCGCCAGCCACAGCCGGCTGCCGCGCCGGGCGCGGGTGAGCCGCTGAGCCAAGCCGGGCCGTCCGGCGTCGCCGTGCGCGCGAGCGGCGATTACCCGCGTGAGCTCCGCCTCGAGGTCCTCGAGCGCGCGAAACCTGTGGCTCATGAGAGTCCTCCGTCGGCGACGCTCGCGCTGGCGAGCGAGCTCTGCAGCGCGCGCAGGGCCCGCGACACGCGTGCTCGCGCGGCCGGCTCGGAGACGCCGAGCCGGCGTGCGACCTCCTCGTATGGCATCTCCTCGACGACGCGTAGCTGCACGGCCTCGCGCTGCTCGTCGCTCAGGTGCGCGAGCTCAATCGCCAGCCCGTGACGCACCTCGCCGAGACCCGCCGCGTCCTCGATCGCCGCGAGGTCGTCTTCGTGCACGCTCGGCGTGCGGATCCCCAGACGACGGACGGCCGCGCGCTGGGCCTGGCCGCGGCGGAAGTAGTGGCTCAGCTGGCGGCGCGCGATCGTGAACAGCCACGCGCGCATCTCCTCGCTGCTGTCCACGCGCACGCGCTCCCACCCGCGCCACGCCTGCGCGAACGTCTCCGCCGTCAGTTCCAGCGCCACCTCGCCGTCGAGCGTGCGCCGCGTGAGGAACAAAAGCACCGCCTCGGCCTCCTGTCGATAGAAGGGCACGAAGCCCTCTGGATCAGCCATCACCCCTAGATTGCCGGCGGGCCGGATTCCGTGACGCACCGTGCGCCAGCCCAGGCCAAGACGCGCTCACCGAGGTCGAGGAACTCGTAGCGTGGTCGCTGGCGCGGCAGCGTCAGCATCAGCGTCAGCTGATGATCTTGAACGTGGTGCTGAGCTGCTGGCTGGGTTGCCCGGCGGTGTTGCGAGCGGCGAGGAGCAGGCGGTAGGTGCCGGGGGGCAGTGCGTGTCCGTCGAGCCGTCCGCTGAAGCGGATCGTGTCGGTGCCGGCGATGTCGTTGTGGGTGACGCTTCCAGCGGAGGCATAGCGCGTGCAATGGTGGGAGCTGCCGTGGGGGTGCTTGGGTGGAGTCAGGCAGGTGTGGCCTTTGAGTACGCCTGGGAGCTGGCGTTGGATGGTGATGGTGGTGGTGGCTGCCTGGCTGTCGTGGTAGCTGATGGTGGTGCCCGGGTGGGAGTGTTTGTGAGCGCGGGTGGAGAAGGCGCTGGGTTGCAGGGTGAGGTTCGAGAGCGTGGGGGCCTGGTAGGCGAGGACCCCCTGCTGGCCCATGCCCGAGCCAGCGCCGCCGTTCGGAGCACCCGAGCCGCCGAAGGACGGGGTCAGCGTCTCGGTCACCGTGACCACCTGGTGCTGCCGGGGGGCGGAGCTGAAGCTGCCATCACCCGGCTGGTCTGCGTCGATCACGCAGGTGCCCGCCGGGGCCGAGAAGCTCACCGTGGATCCCTGAATCGAGCAACCCGACGTCGAGGCCGAATCGATCGAGAAGATCACCGGCAAGCCCGAGCTCGCGGTTGCGGTCACGGCGTATGTACCACCGACGGCCGGGCTGGTCGGGGGCGTGGAGGTGAACGCGATTGTCTGGGGGACGGGATCGAAGGTGAACTGATCCGACGGCGTCGTGGCGCTGCCTCCGGCGGGAGTGACGACCTGCACGTCCGAGACGCCCACGGGCGCGGCCGGTGCCACGGCGGCGATCTCAGTGTCGGACACCACGCTGAACGAAGCCGCCGGGAGCCCACCGAAACCGACGGCCGTGGCGCTCGTGAATCCGGAGCCCGAAATCGTCACCGATGTCCCTCCCGACGCGGATCCGTGGTTGACGCTCAGCCCGGCCACGGTCGGTGGCGCTCCGTAGAAGAACTGGTCGGCGTCCGAGGTCGCGCTGCTGCTCCCCCGGTTGTGCACGACCACGTCGACGAGCCCCGCTCCGGGAGGCGACACGACCGTAAGCGCTTCGGATGAGAGGTACGTGGCCGACGCGACCGCGCCCCCGAAGGTCACCGAACTCGATGGCGTGAAGCCCGTGCCGAGAATCGTCACCTGCGTTCCCCCTTCCGTTGCCCCGCCTGCGAGGCTGAGGCTCGTCACGGAAGGCGTTGGCGGGGGCTGCTCGTTGGGGCATGCGAGGGTGATCACCAGGCCAACCTGGGGTGGGGGCACGGGGTAGGGCCCGATGCTCGCGGTCGAGCTGCCCGCGTTGTTGGGATCGGTGCATCCCGCATTCGATGCCTGGACTTCGTAGAACCCCGACGAAACGTCCCAGTGGAAAACGCCGTCTTCTCCGGTGGTCTCCGGATTGACGGCCGGCGTGATCCCCGGCGAACTGGGTTCGACCGGCGTGAACGGCCCCGCGGCTGAGTCCGATCGCGAGATCGTCACCGTCGCATTGCTCACCGGGTTGCCGTTCGTGTCGAGAACGGTCCCGCTCGGATCGACCAGCAAATTGCCGTCAGCATCTTCGCCCGGACACGGTTTGAAGTACTTGCGAACAGCCCACTTGCTGAATTCGTGGAGGATCGCTTCGATTTCGCCCTGCACCGTAAAGGTCGCCACCTCGTTTATGAGGCGCTTTGAAATCGTGGGTCCGGCGAACTTCTTGATTGCCGCCAAAGCCGCCGTCGACTCCAAGGCCTTTGCCTCAGGGACGAATGGAAGACCGAGAAGATCCTCCGTCAGATCCTCGAGTACCGCATGAGTGGTCTCACAGGTCGGATTCTGGTATGCGACCGCGGCATCCACGAGTGTCTTGATGTGATGTTCCCCGATCCAGTGGTGCCCTAGGTTGTACCCCTGAAGAATCCACTTGGCAACGAATTGCCGGGGTGCGATTCGGGCAGTGAGTGGATTCACTAGCTGAGACCGCCTCGTCCGCGCTCGTGCTCGAAGCAAGTGCGTGCTGACTCCCTTGCCGCTTGATGGTGTCGCGGGCGCGCTTTTCGCCTGCCGCTTCGTCGACATGCTCGCGCCGTAGGTAAACCGGTCCGATGGGGTGATCGGAGTCGCTCCACCGAACGTCGTGATGACGGTGATGTCCTGCGTACCGGAACCTGGTGGGCTCACCGCTTCGATCTCGTCTTCTGACACCTGCGTGAATTCCACTGCTGTGCCACCGAAGAGGACATGCTTGGCGGATTCGAGCCCGGTCCCGACGATGTCCACGGCCGTCCCGCCCGCTTCCGGACCGCCCGTCGGAGAGATCGATGTGATCGCCACATAGGTGTAGTCGTCGACGATTTCGGTCGCCCCATCCGTTGTAACGTTGACTGGCACGGTACCGGCCCCTGGCGGCGCCACGGCCTCGATCAGATCATCGGCTTCCACCGTGAAACTCGTTGCCGGCACCCCCCCGAAGTTAACCGCCGTCGCGTCGGTGAACCCGGAACCGGTGATGGCGACGGTATTGCCGCCGGAGGACGGGCCTGAGTTCGGAAGCAGTGGGCTTTCCGGCGGACAAATGACGGAGTCGCTGATGCTGACCGGGCCATGGATGGGGTAGAGAGGGGGAATGGTTCCGACGTAAGTCCCCGAACCAGGTGAGGTTTCCGAGGTTTCCGTCAGGGGAATGACTTCGCCATCGTACTTTCCCGTAGACGTGTTCTCTCCCACGATCGAGACGGTCGCGACTCCTTCGGGGCATCCGGTCAGCGTCGCGGTCGAAGGGACGGACCAGTTGATAACCGGCCTGGTCGACTGTCCGTTGATCCGGAGACCCGAAGGCAGCGGACTCGGCCCGCTCTCGACGATCCTCACGCCGGACTCTCCTTCTGCGGGAACGGTGATCGCGCCGGTCGACGCCGTGACGAGCTGCGAGTCGCTCGGTGGAAGGGCCGTCAGCACGATGCTCGCCCCGGGCGCAGCTTCGAGGGTAAAGCTGCCGTCCGAGGACGTGACGGTTCTCTGGCAGTTCCAGCCGGTGACGGCCTCGCAAGCCTGGACAGGCGCGCCTACGATCTCAGTGCCGTTGCTGCTCGTGACGGTGCCGCTGACCGGTACGGCTTTCTCGACGGTGACGGTGAACGGCCCGGCAGTCGTGCTTCCGGTCGCCGAGACGCTGAAGCTGAACGAGGTGGTTCCCGCGGGTGGCACGCCGGTCACCGCTCCGGTAGAGCTGACCGCGAGCCAGGACGGCGCCCCCACCAGCACGTAGTTGGCAAGCCCGGAGGCGCGGAAGAGCGCATTGTATGGGGCGCCCAGCAGCGCGTCGGCCGGCACATAGACCGCCTGAGTGGTCCCTTCCAGCGAGCCTTCGACAATCTGGATCTGCGCACTCGCCCTGGCGATCGTGGCGTTGGTGGGCGAGGAGAGGTTGAAGGCGAACGTTCCCGGATTCGACAGGCCGCAGTCGTTGAGATCAACACGCACGACCTTCGTCGTTTCACCCGGCGCGAACGTAAGCGTCCCGCTCACACCCACATACTCAGCATCACACGAAACCCCGGAGACAGCGCTGCTG
>Ga0302325_10000821_pt1 | contig 82979 bp, 64 predicted proteins | sample Palsa_T0_2_FD_201948 | JGI IMG/M metagenome (GOLD analysis project Ga0302325, IMG submission 201948) | Peat permafrost microbial communities from Stordalen Mire near Abisko, Sweden - Palsa_T0_2 | ecosystem: Environmental > Terrestrial > Soil > Palsa > Peat permafrost | place: Sweden: Abisko... | reverse complement strand
CCGGTCGAGGTCGGGGACCTTGCGTTCCTGCGCCGCCACACCCGGCGCCAGGTCAAGGTCACGGTGCCCGGTCCGTTCACGATGGCGCAGCAGGCGCAGATCGACTTCTACGGCGGCAGCCGCCAGCTCGCGGCGATGGACTACGCCGTGGCCGTCAATGCCGAGATCCGCGATCTGTTCGACGCCGGCGCCAACATCGTGCAAATCGACGAGCCGTACATGCAAGCGCGTCCCGACGATGCGCGCGCCTACGGCCTCGCCGCGCTCAACCGCGCGCTCGAGGGCATCGATGGCACCACTGCCGTGCACATCTGTTTCGGCTACGCGGCGATCATCCATTCACGCCCGTCCGGCTATTCGTTCCTGTCGGAGCTGTCCGGCTGCAGCTGCCGCCAGGTGTCGATCGAAACCGGGCAGTCGAACCTCGACTGTGCCGTGCTCGCGGGGTTGCCGGGCAAGAAAATCATTCTCGGCGTCATCGACCTGTCGACCAACGAGGTCGAATCCCCGGAAACGGTGGCCGCGCGCATCCGGCGCGCGCTGCCCTACGTCGCTGCCGCCGATGTCATCGTCGCACCCGACTGCGGCATGAAGTACCTGCCGCGCGACGTCGCGTTCGGCAAGTTGCAGGCCATGGTCGGCGGCGCGCAGATCGTGCGTTCACAACTCGAACGTGGGCCGGCCAAAGGCGCCGCGCCTGCGACATTTCAATAACGCGCCTGCGACATCTCAATAATCTGTATAGGGGGCTCTTCAATGATTACTCCAATGCGTCGTCTCACCCCGGTGATCATGGCCATCCTGGGCGCCGTGATTGCCGCCGAACCGATACTCGCGGCGGACTCCGACGAGCTGCAGGAGGTCGTAGTCACGGCGCGCAAGCGCGAGGAAACTGTGCAGAACGTGCCGGTGACGGTTGACGCCTTCACCCAGCAGACCATCCAGTCGGCCGGCATTGAATCTCCGCGCGACTTCGTCGCCATGGTCCCCAACATGACCATCGTCGAGGTGCAGAACGTCGGCAACTCGTTCATCACCATCCGCGGCATCTCGCAGGCGCGCAACAGCGAGCCCTCGACCGCGGTGCTGGTGGACGGCGTGCTGGAGCCCAATCCCTACGAGTTCGACCAGGAGCTGTTCGACATCACGCAGATCGAAGTGCTCAAGGGCCCGCAGGGCGCACTCTACGGACGCGATGCCATCGGCGGCGCTATCATCATTCAGACTGCGGATCTGGCCGATCACTTTGAAGGCGACGGCAAGGTCGGCGTCGGCAACGGGGTGTCCGAGAAGGCGCAGCTGGCCGTCAGCGGACCGATCGACGATGCCGGTACGCTGCGCTATCGCGCCTCGCTCAATTTCTACAACACCGACGGCTATCTGGAGAACACCAATCTCGACCGCAAGGCCGACCCGTACCGGGACTACTCGGGCCGGCTGCGGCTGGTGTGGAAGCCCAATGACCAATGGACGGCGGACGTGCGGGCGTACCGCGATCGGGTCGATACCACCGCCTACTATTACGTCATTCCGCGCGCCAACGAGGCCAACCCGTTCAGCAGCTTCAGCACGCCGCCGAATGCTAACGACATCACGAGCCCAATCCAGGACCAAAACCTCGGCTCGGACTACCGCGACATCACGGATCTGGCGGTGAAGCTCGACTTCAATGCGGGCTACGGCACGTTCACCTCGGTCTCGGACTACAACTTCACCAAGGAGATCGACACCGGCGACGCCTACGACTTCCGGCCGATCAAGGACTCCATCGCCTACAATTATTTCTTCGCGGGCATCCCCGCTGCCGATGGCGGGCCTGCCGGCGAGAGCCAGAGCCAGTTCATCTCCGAGAAGACCGAAAGCCAGGAGCTGCGCTTTACCTCCAACAAGATGAACGGCTTCTCGTGGATCGCCGGCGCCTATTTCATTCACACCCAACGCTTCATCTCCACCGGTAATCTGTTTGACCGCGGTGATGGCGTGCCGGCCGTCTATGAGACGCCACTGGTCGACCCCGCCAATCCGTACGCGACCAATACCAACGCCACGTACCTGTCGGACTCACAGAACAACGACGCCTGGGCGGTATTCGGCGATGCGACCTACGAGTTCAACAAGCAGTGGGAACTCGATGCGGCCATCCGCTACGACCAGGACCATCGCCAGAACACGACCGATACGCCGGCACAGTTCCTGCCCGATCCAACCGCCCATACCGGTGAGGTGCGCGATGCGACCTTCGACGCCGCGCAGCCCAAGGGCACCCTGCGCTACAAGCCGACCGACGATCTGACGTTTTATGGCGGCTGGAGCCGTGGGTTTCGCAGTGGCGGGTTCAACCAGACCGGTGTGGGCTATATCGTGTCACACGAAACTCCTCCTCAACTGGGAGTGCACGACCTGTTCCAGGCCGAGATCGCCGACACCTGGGAAGTCGGCGCCAAGAGCGAGTGGCTAGACCATAGGCTGAGCGCGAACATGGCGCTGTATTACACCAAGGACACTAACGGTTACTTCTTCTTCTACGATGCGGCCACCTCGACACAGAACCTCGGCAATCTCAACGCGTTGTACAAAGGTGGCGAGCTCGAGCTCACTGCGCGAGCGACCAGCTGGCTCGACCTGTACGCTAACTACGGCTACAACTTCGGCAGCATCACTGCAATGGAGGATCCCAAGGTGATCGGCAACAAACCGCCGCTGCTGACCCAGGACACCATCAACGCAGGCGTCCAGGTCCACGAGCCGATCGGCGACGGGCTCAGAGGCGTTGCGCGCCTGGACTATCAGATGCTCGGCCGCACCTGGTGGGATCCGTACAACGTGACCTCCCGCAATCCGGTCAATCTGATCGACCTGCGGGCCGGTGTCGAAGCCGACCGCTGGACGGTCACGGCCTGGTCGAAGAATCTGAGCAACAAGCTATACAATGCGGAATTCTCCCCCGGCGGCTTCCTGTGGCGGGCCCCACCGCGCCGCTACGGGCTCGATTTCACCTTCAAGTTCTGATTACTTCGAGGACACGCGCCATGGTCCAGTCACAACACGCTCCGATCCGGCTGCATCACAATGCCTACGTCACGCGCGATCAGGAAAAAACGCGCCAGTTCTACGAGGACGTCATCGGCATGCCGCTGGTCGCTACATGGTGCGAGTCGGACGAGCTATTCGGCAAGATGCGCACCTACTGCCACACCTTCTACGGCATGGCCGACGGCGGTGCCCTGGCCTTCTTCCAGTTCGAGAACCCACAGGACCAGGAGGAGTTCGGGCCAAAGATGCCGGCATCGCCGTTTCATCACATCGCGCTCGCGGTGGACGCAACAACGCAGGCTGCGATCGAGAAGCGCATCGTCGCCGCCGGGATCAAGCCGCCGGACACCTTCGTGCTGGAGCACGGTTATTGCCGCTCGGTCTATGTCAAGGATCCCAACGGCCTGATTCTTGAATTCACGCTCGATCACCCGCAGGCAGACAAAATTTCACGCGACCGGCGGGCGGATGCGCACCAGGAACTGAAGCGCTGGCTGGCGGGCAATCACACATCGAACAATACCTACCGCTGACCGCGGCGTCTGCCAAGCGGTTCGCACCATGCTCGAGTTCGACGACAAGAGCATTACCCAGGCGGTGATCGGGCGCCTGTCGGAATCTCACGACCCGCGCTTCAAGCGCGTCATGAGCTCGCTGATCACTCACCTGCACGACTTTGTGCGCGAGGTGAAGCTGACCGAGCATGAATGGCTCACGGCCATTCAATTCCTCACCGACGTGGGCGCGACCTGCACCGACAAGCGCCAGGAGTTCATCCTGCTGTCGGACACGCTGGGTGTGTCGGTGCTGGTCATCACGCTCAACCATCCGGCGGACCAGGGCAGCGCGGAGTCGACGGTATTGGGTCCGTTCTACTGGGAGGGCGCGCCCGATCTGCCCCGCGGCAGCAATCTTGCCGAAGGAGTCAAGGGCGAGCCGGCGTTCTATTCCGGGCGCGTGCTCAGCGCCGACGGGCGGCCGCTTGAGAACGCGCTGCTCGACATCTGGTCGGGCGACGGCGACGGCAACTACGACATGCAGCTGCCGCAGGAAACCGCCATGAAGGCGCGCGGCAGAATTCGAACCAACGCCGAAGGACGCTACTGGTTCCGCTCAATCAGGCCCACGTTCTATCCGGTTCCGACCGACGGGCCGGTGGGACACATGCTGCGCAGCATGGGACGCCATCCGTATCGCCCCGGCCACATTCATATGATCGTCTCAGCCCCGGGCCACCTGCCGGTCACGACTCACCTGTTCGTTGCCGGCAGCCAGTACCTGGATTCCGATGCCGTATTCGGCGTGAAGGAGTCGCTGGTTGCGCAATTCGACCGACACGCGCCGGGCGTCGCCCCCGACGGCCAGCAGATGGACACGCCGTTCTACACCGTGAGCTACGACTTTCGGTTGCGGCCCTCATGCACCTGAGCATCGATCGGATCCTGACTACGCATGTCGGCAGCCTGCCCCGCAGCCAGGGTGTGACCGACGTGCTGTTTGCGCGCGAACGCGGCACCGACGCGGATGCGCCCGTCGAAGCCAAGGTTATCGCCGACGCCGTGGCCGAGGTCGTGCGCCGGCAGGTGGCGATCGGCATTGACGTGGTCAGCGATGGAGAGATGGGCAAGATCAGCTATGCGACCTACATTGCAAAGCGCTTCTCGGGCTTCGGCGGCGACACGCCGCGCGAGCCGGGCCAGGACCTGGTCGAGTTTCCCGGCCTGCTCACCAAGCTGGCGGAGCGCGGCTCGACCGCCAAGTACCGCCGGCCGCGCTGCATCGGCGCGGTCGCTGTGGAACACACCGAGCCCATGCTGGCTGATCTGCGCAACATGCAGGCGGCTGTCAGGGCGGCGCGCCCGGTGGAGGCGTTCCTGAATGCGGCGTCACCAGGCGTCATCGCATTGTTTCAACCCAATGACTATTACCGCACACAGGACGAGTATCTGAGCGCCCTGGCCGAGGCGCTGCGCAGCGAATACGAGGCGATCGCCGCGGCCGGCCTGGTGCTGCAGATCGACGCCCCGGATCTGGCGATGGGCCGTCACACCATGTATCGCAACCGGTCGTTGGAGGAATTCGAGACTCTGGCGGCGCAACATATCGATGTCCTGAACCATGCGCTCAGGAACGTGCCGGCCGACCGCGTTCGGATGCACGTGTGTTGGGGAAACTATGAAGGGCCGCATCATCATGACGTACCGATGCAGCGCCTGCTGCCGATCGTGCTGAAGGCCAAGCCCCAGGGACTGCTGTTCGAGGCCGCCAATCCGCGCCATGCGCACGAGTGGAGCGTGTTCCAAACTGTCACAATCCCCGATGACAAGATCCTGATCCCCGGCGTGCTCGCCACCACGACCAACTACATCGAGCATCCGCTGCTGGTGGCCGAGCGCATCGAGCGCTTTGCCGGCATCGTTGGACGCGAGCGCGTCATTGCCGGGACGGATTGCGGTTTCGGGACCTTCGCCGGCTTTGGGCCGGTCGAGCCGGATATCGCCTACCTGAAGCTCGCCGCGATGGTCGAGGGTGCCGGGATCGCGTCACACAGGCTGTGGGCCTGAGCCAGACTGCCGTTTACATATACCAAGGTCTTATACCAAGGTCGTATACCGAGGCCGATATACCAAGGTCGCGCTTGCAGCGGGCCGGCAGGGCTCCGGTATACTTCGGGTCAACGACCGCGTCGGGGCGCCGTGCGCTACCGCTACCAGGCTCCAAGATCGGGTCGCGCGACAATCCGCAGGTTTAGGAATAACGATTAGCGACGGGGGAACACCACATGGCAACGACAATGAGCGAGTCTCTGCCCCAGGCCAACAAGATGACGGCCGAGGAACGAAAAGTAATTCTGGCCTCGTCGGTCGGAACGGTTTTCGAGTGGTACGACTTCTACATCTACGGCACGCTCGCCACCATCCTGGCAAAACAGTTCTTCTCCGGGGTGGAACCGGGCGCGGCCTTCATCTTCACATTGCTGGCGTTCGCCGCCGGCTTCGCAGTGCGTCCGTTCGGCGCCCTGGTATTCGGGCACGTCGGTGATCTGGTCGGCCGAAAGTATACCTTCATCGTCACCATCACCTGCATGGGCTTGGGTACATTCCTGATCGGTGTACTGCCGTCATTCGCATCCGCCGGCATCATCGCACCGGTCCTTCTGATTGCTCTGCGGCTGCTGCAGGGACTGGCGCTGGGCGGTGAGTACGGTGGCGCCGCGATCTATGTCGCCGAGCACGCGCCGAACGGCAAACGCGGCCTGTACACATCCTGGATCCAGACCACGGCGACGCTGGGGCTGTTCGTGGCGCTGCTGCTGGTGCTGGGCGTACGCACCTACCTCGGGGAGGACGCTTTTGCCGTCTGGGGCTGGCGCATACCGTTCCTGGTGTCCATCGTCCTGCTGGCGGTATCGCTGTGGATCCGCCTGCAGCTCAACGAGTCGCCGCTGTTCCTGAAGATGAAGGAAGAGGGCACGAGATCGAAGGCCCCGCTGCGCGAGGCCTTTGGCACCTGGCGCTACGCCCGGATCGCGATCCTGGCGCTGCTGGGCGCGACCGCCGGCGAAGCGGTGGTCTGGTACGGCGGACAGTTCTATGCGCTGTTCTTCCTGACCACGACTCTGAGCGTGAAAGCCACCATAGCCCAGATCATGATTGCGGTCGCGCTGGCGCTCGGTACACCGTTCTTCATACTTTTCGGCTGGCTGTCGGACAAGATCGGCCGCAAGCCCATCATCCTCGCCGGATTCGCGCTCGCGGCGCTGACCTACTTTCCGATCTTCCATGCCATCACGCATTACGCCAACCCGGCTCTTGAAACGGCGCTCGCCAACTCGCCGGTCACCGTGACGGCAGATCCGTCGGAATGCGCCTTCCAGTTCAACCCGGTCGGCACGGCGAAATTCAAGAGCTCGTGCGACACCGTGAAGTCCGGCTTGGCCAGGCTGTCGGTCAACTATAAAAACGTCGTGGCGCCCCCGGGCACCACGGCCTCGGTCCAGATCGGCGACGAGATCATCGCCGCCGATACGCCTGATTTCGCCAAGGTGCTGAAAGCGACCATCGTCAAGCATGGCTACCCGGCGAGCGCGGATCCCGCCAAGATCGATACCGTCATGACGGTATTGCTGCTGTGGGTACTCGTGGTTTATGTGACGCTGGTGTATGCACCGATCGCGGCCTGGCTGGTGGAACTGTTCCCGACCAGGATCCGTTACAGCGGCCTGTCGTTGCCCTATCACATCGGAAACGGCTGGTTCGGCGGCTTCCTGCCGGCGACCGTGTTCGCGATCGTGGCGTCGACCGGCAACATCTACTCGGGTCTGTGGTACCCAATCGGTGTGGCGGCGGCCAGTCTCGTCATCGGTCTGCTCTTCCTGCCGGAAACGTACAAGGTCGACATCACCAAGGGCTGACGGCCAGATCGCAGGGCCCGACGGTTGCTTTGGGGCGATGGGATGAAATTCTCCGCTTCCGTCGGGACCTTTGCCGTCGCTGCAGCCGTTGCACTCGCCGGCTGCGCGTGGTGTCGAATCAAGCCACCGGACGTGCCGTCCGCGTTGCGACCGCCGGCTGACCAGAGCGTATTCCTGCAAGTACGCGCTACCGGCGTGCAGATCTACGAGTGCACGTCCAAGCCCGAAACACCCGGCAGCTTCACCTGGACATTCCAGGCGCCCGAGGCGGCGCTGGCCGATCGATGGGGTCGTAGCATCGGTCGGCACTACGCGGGGCCGACCTGGGAGCTACGGGACGGCAGCCGCGTTGTCGGAGAGATCACGGCCCGCGATCCCGGCCCCGACCCCGCGGCAATTCCGTGGCTGCTGCTGCGGGCCAAGTCAACGTCGGGAACCGGTGCCTTGAGCCGGACGCAAAGCATCCTGCGCGTACGTACCGCCGGCGGCATTGCGCCGAGCACACCCTGCACCGAAGCGCAGGCGCAGGCGCTCGTCCGCGTGCCCTATACCGCAGCGTACTATTTCTACGCGGCGAGCCGCTGAAGGACCAGTCGCCGCTTGGTCCGGTAGGTCTGCCGGCGCGTTCTCGTCGATGCGAGTGTCTGCGCGCGGCGACAACGGCGCGCAGCGTTCAAGTCTGCGCAATCCGGCGTCAACCTGTATCAAGACCGCGCGTTGTGCTGCGTGGGAGGAGGCACTGCATGGGAGCCGAATAATGGCTAGCCCGCCCCTTTTGCACAATGGCGAACCCTAAGCGCATTCGTGTCTGCGGCGGCATCGGCGCCGTCTGCATACTGCTGTCCCTTGCGGCCTGCGGGGGCGGCGGCAGCGGGACTAACGCAGCCTCACCTACGCCGACGTCCACCCCCACGCCGCCAGCGGTGGATGCCGCCGATGCCGCGCGACTGGTGGATCAAGCGACCTTCGGCGTCACCGCCAGCGATGTGGCGCTGGTACAAAGCGCCGGCATCGATGCCTACATCAGTCAACAACTGGCGTATAGCCCGACCCAGTACACCGGCTATAGCTATACGCCGCACACCGCGCCCACAACCTGCAAGAGCGACGGCTCGAGTCCACTTGATGCCGCCAGTCTGTGCGCGCGTGACCAATACTCCCCGTTCCAAGTGCAGCGCGATTTCTTCATACACGCGCTCAATAACCCCGATCAATTGCGCCAGCGCGTGGCATTCGCGCTGTCACAGATCATGGTGGTCTCGAGCGTCGAGATCTACGAAGCCTATGGCCTCGCGGACTATCAGAATGTGCTGCTGAACGATGCGCTGGGCAACTACCGCACGTTGCTGCAGGATGTAACCTTGAGCCCGGTGATGGGTCACTATCTCGATATGGCCGACAGCGATGCGACCAATCCGCAGACCGGCACGGTGCCGAATCAAAACTACGCGCGCGAGGTCATGCAGCTGTTTTCGATCGGGCTAGTCGAACTGAATCCAGACGGCACGCCGCAGCTTGACGCCAACGGGGCACCGATCCCCACTTTTGACGGTGCCACCATCGAAGGCTTCGCATCGGTGTTCACCGGCTGGACCTATCCGCCGCTGGCCGGTGCGACCTCGCAGTGGACCAACCCAATTAATTTCGACGGCACGATGGTGTCCTTTGCGGCCCACCATCAGTCGGGTACCAAGGCACTGCTGAACGGTGTCACAATACCAACCGGTCAGACTCCCGAGCAGGATCTCACCAATGCGCTCGACAACATCTTCAATCATCCGAACGTTGGCCCGTTCATCAGTCAACAGCTGATCCAGCATCTGGTGACCGGCAATCCGAGCCCAGCCTATGTCGGGCGCGTCGCTGCCGTGTTCGCTGACAACGGCCAGGGCGTACGCGGCGATCTGAGCGCCGTGGTGCGCGCGATTTTGACCGACACGGAGGCACGCGGTGCGGCACCAAGCACCAACCTCTTCGGCCATCTGCGCGAACCGGCGCTCTACATCACGAGCACGTTACGCAGTCTCGGTGGCCAGTCGGACGGGGTCTTGCCGCGCAGTGCCAGCTCGGCCATGGGACAGCCTATTTTTTCGGCGGAGACCGTGTTCAGCTTCTATCCGCCCAGCTACCAGATTCCGGGTACCACGACGGTGGCGCCGGCATTCGGCATCGATAACGCCGCCACTGCGCTGGCGCGAGCCAATTTCATCAATACCGTGATCATGCAGGGCGGCGCGGCGGCCGATCCGAGCGTCACTGGTAGCACCGGTACCACGATCACTCTGACGCCCTTTGCCGCGGCCACGGATAATACGACCTTGATCGCGCAGTTGAATCAGGCCCTGATGCACGGCACGCTGCCGAGCGACGCGAGCAATATTATTCTCACTGCCACCAACACCGTCGCTGCCAATTCTACCGATCCGCTCGCCGCCGCACGCGCGGCCAGCTACCTGATCCTGACCTCCGCGCAATACCAAGTGGAGCGCTGATATGAAACGTCGTGCCTTTATCCAGCATGCCGGCGCGCTGATGGGAACCACCGCCTTGGGACAACTGGGCGCCTTCGCAGCACACGCCGCCGCAGCGAGCGATTACAAGGCGCTGGTGTGCATCTTCCTATACGGCGGCAATGACGCCAACAACATGATTGTGCCGTTGGACAGCGCCGGCTACGCCAACTACGCGCAGACGCGCAGTTATCTGGCGCTACCGCAGGCGCAGCTGCTGCCGCTGGCCGCCGCCAGCGGCGCTGCGCAGTACGGCTTGCATCCGGCGCTGCCGGGCCTGCAGTCCTTGTGGGCGGCCGGTCAACTCGCCGTGGTGGCGAACGTCGGAACACTGGTCCAACCGCTGACCAAGACGGAGTATCTGTCGACCAGCACGCTCAAGCCCGAGAGCCTGTTTTCACACATCGACCAGCAGCACCAGTGGCAGGCCTCCATTTCCAGCACGTCGTCGTCGAACAGCGGCTGGGGCGGCCGCCTGGCGGATCAGCTTGCCACGCTGAACGTCAATGCCAGCGTGCCGCCGATGATTTCGACCGGCGGCAATAATCTCTTCGTCACCGGTGCGGCATCACAGGCCCTGGTGATTCCAGTCAGCGGATCGTTTGGTCTCAATGGCTTCTCGAACAGCGCCGCGGATGCGGCACGCCGTTCGGCGCTCGAGCAGCTGCTAAACGTGGATCAGAGCATCAACCTGACCCAAGCCGCGCAGTCCATCATGACCGGCGCACTCGCCAGCAGTGCCATTCTCAATCCGATCCTGACTACCACCGATGCAACGCTGTCGGCACGCTTCGCCGGACTGACCAGCAACTTCTCCAAGCAGCTGCTGGCGATCGCCAAAGTGATCGAAGCGCGCAGCACTCTGGGCGCGAGCCGGCAAGTGTTTCTGGCGACGCTCGGCTCATTCGACACGCATACCAATCAGCTGGACGAGCAGCAAACCCTGTTCAGCCAGATGGATCCGGCGCTCACGGCCTTTCACGGCGCGATGGCCGACATTGGTGCGGGCAGCAGTGTCACCTCGTTCACGCTGTCGGATTTTTCGCGCAATTTCCTGCCCAATACCGGCGGCGGTACCGATCACGCCTGGGGCAGTCATCCGATTGTGATTGGCGATGCGGTCAAGGGAGGCAGCATTTACGGCACGATGCCCACATTGGAGCTGTCAGGCCCGGACGATGCAACCAACCTGGGCCGCTGGATTCCGACCATTGCCGTGGACCAGTTTGCTGCGACATTGGCGAGCTGGTTCGGCGCCGACGCGACCGCGCTCGCGGCGGTGTTACCCAACCTGTCGGCGTTCAGTCCGAGCACTCTCGGCTTTATCTGATTGAACTCGCTATAATTATTCTGGTAGGCGCGACTGGGATCGAACCAGCGACCACTTCCATGTCAAGGAAGTGCTCTACCACTGAGCTACGCGCCTATCGTCTGCCGCTTAAGGGGGCTGAACGATACCGAAGCCGTCCGGCTGCCGCAAGCATCCGGTGGCGGCTTAAGGTCAGGATTTCACGAGCCTTTCCGCGGCCTTCGCACGCCTCGTAGTGCCGGCACCACCCGGCAGATCGTACGAAGCCACGACGCCCGTAGTCACCTCGAGTTCGAGTTTGCGCAGCTGATCGAGCTGGTCGCGCAGCAATGCGGCCTGCTCGAACTCCAGATTGCGCGCGCGCCGGTACATCTCCGCCTCTACGCGCTTGAGTTCGCGCGCGATGTCGCTCGCGGTGCGCAGCTTGCCGATATCGAGCGCGGCCAGCTTGCCTTCCCTGCCCTTGCGCTCACCGCCGCGGCCTGAGGCCGCGCCCGCCACGCGCGCACCTTCCATGATGTCGGCCACCGGCTTGACGATGCTCTGCGGCGTCACCCCGTGCGCGACGTTGTACTCGACCTGCTTCTGCCGGCGCCGATCGGTCTCGGCGATCGCGCGCTGCATCGAGCCGGTCATTTTGTCCGCGTAGAGAATTGCGCGGCCGTGCACGTTGCGCGCGGCGCGACCGATGGTCTGGATCAGCGAGCCTTCCGAGCGCAGAAAGCCCTCCTTGTCCGCATCCAGGATCGCCACCAGGGCGACCTCGGGCATATCCAGCCCCTCGCGCAGCAGGTTGATGCCGACTAGTACGTCGAAGCGGCCCAACCGCAGGTCGCGGATGATCTCGACCCGCTCCACGGTCTCGATGTCGGCGTGCAGGTAACGCACCCGCACACCATGCTCGTGCAGGTATTCGGTCAGGTCCTCGGCCATACGTTTGGTCAGAGTTGTCACCAGCACGCGCTGCTGCAGCTCAACACACTTATGGATCTCGGATAGCAGATCATCCACCTGCGTGCGCACCGGCCGCACCTCGACTTCGGGGTCGACCAGGCCGGTCGGCCGCACCACCTGTTCGACCACCTGCGACGACTTCCTGGCTTCATAGGGCCCAGGCGTTGCCGACACGAAAATCATCTGCGGCGCCAGCTGCTCCCACTCCTCGAACTTCAGCGGCCGGTTATCGAGTGCCGACGGCATGCGAAAGCCGTACTGCACCAGCGTCTCCTTGCGCGAGCGATCACCGCGATACATCGCGCCCAGCTGCGGGATGGTCTGGTGGCTCTCATCGACAATCAGTAGCGCGTTGGGCGGCAGATAGTCGTACAGGCACGGCGGCGGTTCGCCGGCCTGACGGCCCGACAGGTAGCGCGAGTAATTCTCGATACCGTTGCAATAGCCGACCTCCTTGATCATCTCCAGGTCGAACAGCGTGCGCTGCTCCAACCGCTGCGCCTCCACCAGCTTGCCGTCGGCGTGCAGCACCGCGAGCCGCTCGCGCAGTTCCTCGCGGATCAGATCCATCGCCTGCATCAATCGATCGCGTGGCGTCACGTAATGCGAACCCGGATAGACCGTGAAGCGCGGAATGCGGCCGATGAGGCTTCCAGTCAGCGGGTCGACCAGCGACAGGTTCTCCAGCTGGTCGTCGAACAATTCCACGCGCACCGCGTCACGGCCGGATTCCGCCGGGAAGATGTCGATGACATCGCCGCGCACGCGATAGCTGCCGGGCTGCAGATCCATGTCGTTGCGCGTGTACTGCATCTCAGCGAGGCGCCGCAACAGCTTGCGCTGGTCCAGGCGCTCGCCACGTGACAGGTGCAGCACCATTGACAGGTAGGCCTCCGGGTCACCCAGGCCGTAGATCGAGGACACAGTCGCGACGATGATGGTGTCGGGCCGCTCCAGCAGCGCCTTGGTGGCCGACAGGCGCATCTGCTCGATGTGTTCGTTGACCGAGGAGTCCTTCTCTATATATGTGTCGCTCGAGGGCACGTAGGCCTCGGGCTGGTAATAGTCGTAATAGGAAACGAAGTACTCGACCGCGTTGTTGGGGAAATAGCCGCGAAACTCGCCATACAACTGCGCCGCTAGCGTCTTGTTGTGCGCCAGGACCAGCGCGGGGCGCTGCACACGTTCGATTATTTTAGCAACTGCGAACGTCTTGCCGCTTCCCGTGACACCGAGCAGCGTCTGGTGTGACAGCCCTGACTCGAGCCCCTCGGTCAGGTGCTCGATGGCCTCCGGCTGGTCGCCGGCTGGCTCATAATCTGCTTGCAATTCAAAGCGATTCGCGGGTTTATCCATTCCTGTCCAGGCAGTGCGTTGGTCGCCGTCAGGCGAATCCCGTAATATAACCTCCACGCAGATGTAACGACGACTCTCGATGTCTACAAGGGGATAGGTGTGCCTTTTACCGTTTCGCGGCGCGCCCAGCGCGTCAAGCCCTCGCCCACCCTGGCGGTGACCGCGCTGGCCATCCGGCTCAAGGCCGAAGGCAAGGACATCATTGGCCTTGGAGCCGGGGAGCCGGATTTCGACACGCCGGTGCACATTGCCGATGCCGGCGTGGAGGCGATTCGCAAGGGTTTTACGCGCTACACCAACGTCGAGGGCATCCCCGAGCTCAAGGACGCGATTATCGCCAAGTTCAAGCGCGACAATGGCATCAGCTACGAGCGTTCGCAGATCCTGGTGTCCTCCGGCGCCAAGCAGACCATCTTCAATCTGTGCATGGCCGTACTCGACAGTGGGGACGAAGTGGTCATTCCGGGGCCCTACTGGGTGTCCTACCCCGACATGGTGCTGCTGGCCGACGGCGTTCCGGTGACTCCCACGGCCGGTCCCGAACAGGGCTACAAGATCACCCCCAGACAGCTCGCCGATGCGATCACCGCCAAAACGCGCCTGGTGCTGATCAACAGCCCGAGCAATCCTACCGGCGCCGCCTACACCCCGGCTGAACTGCGTGCGCTGGCCGACGTGCTGGTCGAACACCCGAAAGTGCTGATCGGCACCGATGACATGTACGAGAAGATCTACTGGGCCCCGGAACCGTTCGTCAGCCTGCTGACCATCGCCCCGGAACTCTACGATCGCACCGTCACGATCAACGGCTGCTCCAAGAGCTACGCCATGACCGGCTGGCGCATTGGTTACTGCGGCGGACCGAAGGAGATCGTCACCGCGATGGGAACGATCCAGGGTCAGTCGACCTCCAATGCGTCGAGTATTTCGCAGAAGGCAGCTGTGGTCGCCCTCAATGCCAGCCAGCAGTGTGTCACCGATATGAACCGCGCCTACAAGGAGCGGCATGACTATGTCGTCGGCGCGCTCAACACGCTACCGGGGGTCTCATGCCTGCCCGGCGCCGGAACGTTCTACGCGTTTGCCGATGTGCGTGGAGCCATCGCGAACCTCGGCCTGCGCGACGACAATGCCTTCAGCGAGTATCTGATCAACAAAGCCGGCGTTGCCGTCGTCCCGGGTTCGGGCTTTGGCGCCCCGGGCCATATGCGCCTGTCATTTGCCTGCAGCAAGCAGACACTCGAAAAGGCCATCGAGCGCATCCGCGCCGTGCTGCCGCAGCAAGCTCAAGCGCAGGCCAAGACTGCCTGAGCTATGTCCTTGACGCGGCGGCACCGGACCGTGAGAATTCGCGCCGCCGCTACAGAGCCCATCCAAGCGTTCCAAGTGAAGAGCGCCTCGTCTACTCCCCGGTAGCTCAGTTGGTAGAGCGTCGGACTGTTAATCCGTTGGTCGTTGGTTCGAGTCCAACCCGGGGAGCCAATATATCAATGAGTTATTAGTTCGTAGGACGAAGTATTGTCGCGGCATTCGCTATAACTGATGCTTTTACTGATACTTTTCACTGCCGCTGTCCGTGCCGCTGGCACCCGTGTGGCGGATCGCGATCCAAATAGCTTGCGCTATTCAGATAGGCCTTCTTTTTCCAATTCCTGCATGAACGAGCGCACATGGTTGAAGATCATGAGCGCCTTAGGCATGTCGTACGGATCGTCATGGGCGTGCTCCGAATGGTTACGGTAGGCATCTTTTAGGAAGCCAAACTGCGAGTTCACTTCCCTATAGAATTCTCGTTGTGGCCCCGCAGGCATGTTCTTAAGTTGGCCCGTTATATTATTTATGACCGACTGCCAGTTGGTCTGCTGATATGTACCTAAGATCTTAACTGAAAGTGCCTTCAATCCACGCTCCAGCACCAACATGAGGTGATGCACGCACGCATCCTCCTGTTCTAGGGCGTAGCAGCTTCCAGCCCTTTGAATGTCCCTCGCGCAAGATGGAAAAGCCGCGGCTACCTCTGAACCGAACAGGTCATTGCGCTCGAAATATTCCTTATGCAAAGGATCAATGCGGAAGATTGATTCCCTCTCCAATTCACTCTTAAGCGAGTCTTGCAGATGAATGAGTTCAGGAACTTGGTCGCGGTAGGTTGCCGGGACCGGTCTCACGATGGCACGCGCAGCCATGTCAGCAGTGTGGGTCAAACCATGTTCCTTACACGCCTGCTGGATCGCCTCAAGAAGCTCTGTGTGGGCAGTAACTTCAGATTTCCCCAACTCTGTTAGGGAAGTGCCGCTGTTGCTGAAAAGCTGGGCGCGGGTCAGCAAGTTGTTTAGCCGACAGCCGATATCGTAAAAGGGAACGTAGTTCTGCAGCATGTCCCACAGGCTCCATAGCCGGCGGGAACCCCACGACGGGATGCGAATGGTAAAACCGTCGGCCTCTAAAGCGCTGAGGCTACTCGCTTTTCGTGAAGTTGGGACGTCAAGTGACAGATCGCCGACATAATCGAGGACCTACGGTGAGTGGACCTTGCCATGGCAGTGGGCGGCGGCGTTCATCCCAATCACGCGTGACTGGCCTTGTTTTTTGATGTCCATGCCTGTAGAATTTTTTAATGTCAAAATCAATTACGATCGCCGGAAAATTTTTTAAAACCATGCGGGAAGCTGCAGCGGCGCATGGGATCAGTGACAGCCTTTGGAGTGCGCGGGTTAATCGCGGCTGGGCTCCCGCCCGTGCAGTGACGCAGCCCGTACAGAAAGCGAAGCTCTATACAGTCAACGGGATTACAGCCTCCCGTGCCCTGCACGCGAAGCGCCTTAGCATCGAGCCTCAAACGATCGCGAAGCGTTTGTTGCGTGGCTTCTCAATGAGAGTTGCCCTGACCCAATTGCCGCCGCGCGTGTCGACGCGGCCCAAGCGCGCTGGGCGCGCCGCGCGCAATTTGGAGGCTGGCAAGTGGCGGCCACCGGTCGATTAGTGAGAACACGAGAAATCTCGCGCTCTGGAGGTTGGGCTATCCGGCAATGAAATGACGGGGCATAGCTTTCGAGCCATGGCATCGATGCCGCTAAATGAACAAGGCTTCCCGCCAGACGTCATCGAGCTGCAGTTGGCGCACAGTGAACGCAACGAGGTACGCGCGGCCTACAACCGCGCCAAGCGCATTCCAGGGCGACGCAGCATGATGCAATCTTGGGCCGATTATTTGGACAAGCTGGGATGCGAGGGAGAATCGGCAATTATGGGTCCGCCAACTTAGCGAGCTGCGAGTCCGCAGGTTCAAATCAGGGGCGTGCTTTGCGCTAGTCCCTGCGCCCGACATTCGTGTGTGCGTCAAGGCCGCGAGGCGCTGATCCTACCGCTGATTCTGCGACGCAGCGCCACCGGCGCGGGCGCGAGTGAGACAGGCGCCCAATTGCTAGCCTATTCGCGGCGTCCGAAATTCGGGGTTGCGTAAACCGCGATCACCAGCCCGCCGGCTTGTGTACCGCCCCTTTCGGCGTCATGACCGGGTTGGGAAGCTGACATGCCGGCAGCGTCTGCCGGTAGATCCGTTGCATAGAGCCGACCTCCTGGCGCAACACTTGAGCCGGGTAACGTCCCGCGCGCAGAGGGGGCAACCAATAAATCGTGATCCCGCGGGCTTTGGTGAGCTTAATGGCCTCTAACAAATCCGAGTCGTTGCTCACTACAACAGCCGCTTGATGGCCCCCGACCCATGCGTCGTTCACTAAGTGCACGGCGAGGTTCACGTCCGAGCCCTTTTCCTCCGTTTTCAAAACGCGACGCATTACGCCCGGAGCATTGGCATCCGGCAGGTTCACTGGGTGCCGCAAGTAGTGGCCGTACTGGATGGCCACGTTTGGGCATTGAGCGGCAATCGCGTCGAGGTAGGCAGTCTGCCGGACGTGAACGCTAGGGTTGTTCGGTACCGGGGAGACCTTAGCGGTGAAGTACCGAATCTGCTGAACCGCATACTTCTGAGGCGTAATCGCTCGGGCAAACGCTCCGAGATCGAGCCAGCGGTAAGGCGTGCCCTTAAGGACACCGTAGTACAGGTTGAAGCCGTCGATGTAGACGATGGCGGTGGGGGGCTTCACGTAGCGGTGCCACAAATGAAAAGCCCCCCTTGCGGGGGGCCTGACCCGTTGACCGAAGTCAGCCGGGGTAGTGCAGCTATCGTATGGGCTTTTGCCTGGGAGTCAAGGTATTGACATGAATTTCCTTAACGCTACGGCCAGGATTGCCGCAAGTCACTGATTTACAAACAAAAAAACCTGACCGTAAATTCAGCATTGGAACGGATATAATGCGGGGACTCATCCCGCAGAGCGGGATGACGCCGCCGAGCGGCTTAAAGTGAGTCCCCGCATTATATCCGTTCCAAACGCTCTTACCGCACCCCTCGGTCACGCGTTCGCCTTCTATCCAATTCGGGGCACCTCACTTTGGATACGAGGCACTACTTCCGTCATGCTTCCTTTGAGTTCGGCCAGATCAACCCAATCAGGTCCTATATGCCGGATTCTTTTGCGATTGAATGGGAACAGTTTTCGCTCAACTGCCCAGGGTGCAATTCGCTTGTGACACGGACTCTCGGGTACTCGCAGCACCACCCGAAGACGACCTGCGGCAATTGCGGAGCCACGGTAGACCTAGATACCCCCGAGGCAAAAGAAAGCAAATCCAAGGCAGCGATGGCGGCAATGAAAAGAGCAATGAAGGATGCTGACCGCTGAACGAATCTGCTTCCGCTCCCTACCGTCGTGGCGCCTTCAGCGAGACCATTCGAACTCCAACGCGCGGCACGTCAGCGTGCCGATCTTCTAATCTTCTGTACCAATGCATTCGCTTTCCACAGGGAAGCTTCGACGCTACCGTTTGAACATTTCATTCAGAAGCACCTCAGCGATTCCGCTCGTACGGTTGGACCCCCTGAGGTAAACAGCTGACGACGAGCTGCGCTGGTTGCCCAAATTGATCTTTTTTGTTTGTCTGTGTGATCCACGGGTCGGTGCCGATTTGTCTGGCACTTTTATCGTCAGTAAATCCCCACATAGCGGCTGTTTGCGCGCATTCTTCTTTCGAAGAATAATATGAAGAGGCACGAGGGTAAGCACCTGGATTCTGAACCCACAAAACCGTGGGTATGGAAGGAGCAGGAGGAGTACTTGGCAACGCTGAGGCGACTTCCAGCTTCGCGATGCGCGCATCCAAAGCAGTAATCTTGGCGTTCATAGCCTGCGGGTCAAAATCGCATCCGCTGATAGTCATCGCCGCCACGACCGACATAAGAACACCGCGTTTGATCACCATCACGAATTTGCTCCTCGTTTCTTGCCCGTACAGCGAGCCAGTCATTCCCGAATCACTAAGCGCGCTCACTGCTCGCAGCGATCTTAGCTTCCATTTCTCGGAATACGGCGTCGAACTCAAGCAGCCGCGATGCCTTAATGACGTAGGCAGTATTCGTCGGCACTTCAGTTTCAGCGACAAGATTGATTTTGGTGGGAGCCTTTTCCATACGTATTTCCCCTTTCTCCGTGTGCCGCGCTACCGCGTAGACGATACCCAAGAGGCGCACTTGCGACTGATCAAGGTGTCTTACGCCGCTTCTCGACAGCCAGCCGTGCGGGTTATATAGAAACACCGGTGATCCGCTCGACCCGACGAAGCACGCCGCATCAACCAGAAATTCCTGCCGCCCCAGAAAATCTACCGCCGGATGCGTTGCCGTGATCCCGCTTCTAACGATCGGCAGATTGTTCGTGGAATCCCATAGCCCTATCGGATAGCCCACTACAACAACGTTTTCAATCGCGCCAAACTCTCCTGTTTCGTCCGCATTGGGAATCATGGCGGGGGAGGTGGTGATAAAGTTCGGTTGGCGTCCCGCCTTGTCAAAGAGGCTCAGTATTGGTGCTATCGGTAGCGCGGCAAGATCGACTGAGGCATCGGGGTGGAGCACCCAGTCCTTAGCCTTGGCGTCAACGTTAAGCTCGATACGATCTTTAGGATCGGATTCACCGTCGGCTGTGCGGGTATTGATACGGAGCATCAGGCTGACTGAGTCTTCGATGACGTGCTTATTTGTGATAAGCATCTGTATCACCAAATCGTTCGGCCGCGGAAATTGAAAGAACAATCCTGTGCCCGTCGACTGTGATCCGTCGGCTAACGAGCACTCAATCCTGGCTGTGGTCAGGATCATTTCCTCCGATTGATGTAGCACCTTAGGCATCATCACCGGCTCTAGCTTCTCCCCGTAACGCTTCCTGAAACACATGAACCAAGCCGGCGAGCGCTTGGTGGTGGTCACGCGCGTAACCCTTCACGTCATTTCCGATTCAACGATCCGAGCCCGGATATCTGACCCGCGGCCGTTCACCGCTCGGAAGATCCCGCGCTCGATTTCGTAAACATGCTGTGGCAGCGCCTCGCGGAGCGGCCTACCTTGGCGCTATTCGTCGTCTTCGTCCTCAGCATCAAGCCCGTCCTCGTATCGTCTGGATCTTCGTGCCTTCGCAATGTCCTCGTCCGTGATTCCAATGTGGGCGAGAAATCCATGCACGCCGGGTTTGCGTAGTTCAGCGTCAAACTCATCGACATCTGCCATATTGGCCCAAGCCTCTTTCACTCGGCGCCGGACCGCTTCTTCGCTTATGCCTTCGACTTGGAAGCCGGCAACGTAGAGCTGCTCTTCAGACATTGGAATGTTCTTTATCTTCCACAAATATTCTTTCACCCGTTCCGGCATTCCAGAGCGCTTCTGGTACTGAATTGCTGTATAGACCAAATTGATGGCTACTCCGACCCAAGAGAGCAACGGGAAGAGAACCAGCGATATGAACTCAGTGACTATCCAACCGAGCCATCCGGTCGGCTCAAGCTCCGTATATCCCTTCCCGCCCAGCGCATAATACTTGCCGAGCTTCTTCATGTTCTTCGCGGCAACATTATGCGATGCAACGACATCCATGATCAGGCTGTAGACGCCCCAAAGAAAGCAGATCAACCAGCCTGTGCCATAGGTGAATTCGAACATCGATCCCCCATCAATGCGCGTTGCTGAAGCCGTAATCCGCGAGCACCGCGGAGACCTTCTGAAAGTTGTAGTTCTCGCGCTGCCGGGCGTTGAGGGCTTTATAAGAAACTCGCTCGAATGCGTGCGCCATGCTTCGACCGTCCTTAGATCCAACGCTTCGTGTACCTGCAGTAGTTGTACTCGTCGATCGCTTTCAACCGATCGTGTGTTCCGCGTGATAGACCGGAGGACTGGTATCGACAGATGTCCATGAAGCGCCAGTATCGCTCACCGTTCGATCCCGCACTTCCGAGAGAGACTCCGTAGTGCGTGGCAATCGCGCGGTCCCATAGCGGAAAAAATCCTGGCGCCAGGAGATGGAGCGTCTTCGCTGCGCCCACCGGGCCGAGCACCGTTTCGAACGCTTGGAAGCACGCAACGATTCGATCCTTGCGGCCCGCATCCAATCGCTCAATCGGAGCGGTGAGCGAGCGGGCGAGTTCGGAGCGGTGGCGGCGCAGCAACTCCCGGATTGCGAGAAAGTGCGCTTCGTCAAACGGCTTGAACCGGTAATGCGTCCGGTTCCACGTCTGAAGCAGCACAGCGAGCGCCTCCTCCAGACTCACCCGTGTCGCCCCCCTGCGCACTAAGTCGATCAGCTCTATCGCCACCTTGTAGAACAGATCGCGTGACTCGCGCCGTGCGAATGCCTTCCGACCGCGCGCGACCGCCTTTTTCGAAAGGGCGTATTGGGACAGATCAGCGCTTACTGCCTTTCTTGCCATGGACGTCGTTTCCGGCGCTTTTGCTCACGCTGGCGCGCGAGGTCGCGTTTCCTCATTTCGTGCGACCTATTATCTCATCGATGGACGCTTCAATCTCCTCGCGCAGCGCCGGCGGGGTATCTCGCCAGAGCCAATCCGAAATCTTCTTGTGATCCCGCAGCTCGGGGGGCATGATGTGAGTCAGACAAAAATTTTCCCCGTCCTTCTCCGACTTCACGTTGTCGAAGAAATCTGTCTCGGAGGGGGACCACAACTGCGTGGTGTCCAGAGTTTTGCGGAGCGCCGCGGCCCCCGGCAGCAAAGCCACCCAAACATCGGCCAAGCTGTCCCAAAGTGCCGGCCGCTCCTTAGCTCGCGCGTGCGTGATCGACAGCAGGACCGCAATGTGAAAGTAGAAGTACCGACGGCTGTTGGCTTCGTCCTCGAAGGAGCCAGACGTGAATGTCGTGCGCTGCTGCTCCAGCCAACGAGCGATATTCTCAAGCGACGGGGTGCACTCCGGGACGCCCTTCATAATCCGCTCGAAGCCCGCTTTCAGCAGAAACACGTTTTCGTAAGCGATAAGGCACATGGCCGGCACGATGGGCGGTCCGCCCTCGACTACTCGCAGTAGGCCACGCACCAGAGCGGCATCGTCCAGAGACTCCGCACTGCGCACCCGGGTAAAGGCAAGGTCCGCCGAGGATTGCGATTTTCGCTTGAAAAAGCTCATAACGCGGTCGCTGGAGCTCCTTTCGGCGGCAGCAAAGCCTCAAGCTCCGCAATTCGAGCATCGAACCCTGCCTTGTTTGCCATCATGTTCACCGGGATGTAAGCCTCGGACCGCCCAAGACAACGTTCACTCTCCGCATCCCATAGTTCGATGCGTCCATTTAGAATCATGGCCCATCGGAAGCGCTCAGCTTGAATCTCCTCCTCAATCTGTTCCGGCGCGGCCCGGAGCGGCCTTATTGACATCATCCCAAGAGGATCGAAGATCAATCGTTCGCCGACAAAATCGAGTTCTACCACCAGCTCTGTGACCTCGCAGCGCGAATGGAACATTAGCCCGACTTTGCCTGCGCTAGCTCTGGCGCCAACCAATTCCATCCCGGGTAGTGGTTGCTGCTCGGCTCCGCGCGCCGCGAGGATCAGCCACTCGCTCGGGAATTGAACAGTGACGTCTGGCGGAACTTCCTCTCCCCGCTTCAGTGTCTCCGCGATACCGCTCGGCAGCAGCGCCCGAAACCCTTCCAACTCGTAGAGGTGCTGGCGCCAAAGTGTTTGCCGACGCGGGACGCCCAACGCCTCTTCTATCGCGATTTCAGCGTAACTGCGCATCAGCGGAACGTCCTGCCGCAATCGGAAGTGGTCATCTGTGCTGTCGGGATTGACGAATGGCTCTCGGTCCGCGTGCGCGACGGCATGGCGCCCCTCCTGAAACAGATAGTCGCCCACATTTCGACCCGCGCTCTCAAGTTCCTGCAACCGATTGCGTGCACGTTCGTCTCGGAGTTCGTGCTTGCGAGCCATCCACGATTCACGCTCGATTGCGGGGATCGCCACACTGAATGCTTTGTACAGGCTCAGGAAAGCGTAGAAGGGATTTTCGAGGGAAGTGCCTTCCCGATACAGCGCGAGAGCGGTGCGAGCCGCTTCGCTCGGCGGGGAGGGGAGGAGTTCCGTGTCGAGATAACCCTGAATCGGTTGATTGACGCTGCGGCCCATCTGTCGCGGGAGATTGCCCCCGGTCCAAAAGACGACCTCGAGACTCCAGTATTCGTGCCACGCGAGTGCAGACGCAAAGCGCATTATCTCGACGCGCGCCTGCGCATCGCTGATCCGGTGAGCGCGGGTCTCGATCGCGATCGCCGGAAGACGATGCGCGGCGAACGGGTTGTCGGGGGTTTTGCCTTCGGCAATCACGGCCGGCAGCAGCAAGAATTCTCTGCCCTCGTATCGCGCGACCTGCGCTCGCGGCGGCCACGGTAGGTGCGTTTCCAGCGACGCCACGATCCAATGGCCGTGCGTCACTTTCAGCGCTTCCGCGCGCTCGAATGGATCTGTGAGTATTGCCATTTCCAATGTCCCTGCACCGCGCAGTTACTACAAATCCTCTGGTGCGCCCGCTGTCGCACCGCCTTCACATTCACCGGGAATCGTGTCGAGCGGGTGCTGATCCTGCGGGAACCGCCGATGGCTGGGTCCCGATGCCATGAGATTTACCTGCTTCGTTGCGCCTTTCCTGCGTAAGACAGGACGTTATCAGACTCGTGATGACCGACAGGACTATGACCACGAGTAACGAGAGAATTCCGTCTTTGTTGTCTCGGTAAAGTACGTCGAGCTGCCCTGGAACGCGGTCGAGCTTACGCGCTCTGTCGGCGCCAGCGGCTGTCACCGCGACTCGAAACATCTCTCCCTGTCTTGTGTAAGTAACGTAGCCTCCACCCTCCAAATAGCCGAGGGCTCTCTCGCCCGCCGCTGTAGCCGCCGCACGATGTGCAAGATAGTCGCCGCCGTTCGGGTCGGTGGCGTGCAGGTTATTGTTGTTCGCGGGATCGCGCCAATTCCGCCCCGCTGACATCGAATGCGTTGCTAGCCACGCAAGCTCGACGCCCCTAGCGGGGATCTCCTCGCCAATCATTTCCCTGTAGAAATACAGGCCATGCAGGATGCGTTTTTCCTCCCTGTTCATGCTCAGAGATTGTCCGCGTCAACGCGCGGAGTCAACGGTCAGGACTTTCCGTCAGATGCGAGGCGCCGTAGCCGATGGGCCGGCCGGGATCTGACGCCTCGATGCCGACCTGGCACCGCTCGCTGCCCTTGGTGCAAAAGAATGACCCTCCGCGCGACCCGAACTCGCCGAGGTGCCAGCCGGCGTCAATCCGCTCGACCATGGCGGCCACTAGGACGCGCTTGAGATTGGTCCCGGTAGGGAGCGCTCTCGACTCAAGCACACGGCTAAGTCTGTCCCGCACCACGTACCAGCGCGGCTCTGCGGTCGGCTCCAGCGGGTCGTAGACGTTTCGGCGGGGCATCGCCTGAACGTAGCGGCCGGGCAGCTAGGCGGTCCATCCAGTAGTCCGCGGTGCAGCAAGCTGTATGGAACTCGGGCAGTGATCCGGTGAATGGGCTTCAACCCATCTGAGTTGCCGCCGTAGATGTCAAGTAAGATTTGTCGAATCGCTGTCTCTTCAAGCTTTGACCTTGGCATGACAAATCTTTCTTTGGCCCGATAAATCTTTGTATGCCTCATGTTGCAGGCGCAGTAGGTTCCTACTCATCGGAAGACACCTGACGTAGGCAAATCTATGAACCGGAACCTAACGCACTGCATGCAGGCCGCATTGACCGCGGCTGACTTAGAGACAGCAGAAATTACGAACGTTCCGGCCACGACCCTGACAGGGCTAGAGGCTCGTGGATTAGTCAGAGGCACAAAGCGCATCAAGGTCAACGGCTGTTTGTTTCGTTGCGCGGTTAAGCTGACGTCGGCCGGTCTGAGCGCTGCACGCGCATTGCAAAGCGTATCGCTCACTCATCGCGGTCCTCAGCCGCAACCGTAGCATTGGTCAAAAATAGTGTTTTCATAAATTACAAGCCGCGCCGCCTCCGCTACAGCACCTCGGCCTTATCGCGCCTTCGGCTTCCCGATTCGGGGCCGCGCTCAGCTTGCCGATCTGCGCGGCCCGAAGTTCGCCAATCCTGGCCGCGCCGGGGGGTACACTGCCGGAAAGATGGATGCTGACGCAGGGAGCAGCTGGGATCCGCAGCGCTGTGCTCGCGAACTGGTGCGGTGCCTGCGCCCGAGCCCTGACGAGCCGCCGCTCCCAAGCCTCCCACTGCCGGACATCGAGAAATTGCTTGGCTTTTCCATTTCCCTGACCAACGGCGGCCCTGGGCAGGGTCCGCAGTACCCTGATGCCGCGGCGGTCAAGAGTGCCATGACGCGGCTTGATTGCTGGCGCCAGTGCTTCGAGCGAGTCGCGCAAGAGCCCCACGATCAGGCACTGGGCGACGGACTGCTGTCGTTTTGGATGGCGTACGGTCTGTGTAGCGTCCCGTGCGGCCTCAAAGATGATATCGCGGTGTTCGCCGATGCCCTCCGGCGACACCTGCCGCCCTACCGCGGCCCCGGCATGACGTTGTACCGCGGGCAGCTCGAGTCGCGAAACCTGGCCGGTGTCTACGGCATTGCATGGACATCGCGGCGAAGAGTGGCCAGGGATTTTGCTGCGCGCCAGGCTAGCCTTGAACAGCAACAGAGTGTCGTTTTGCGCATCGACGCTGAGCCGGGGAGAATCGTCGCGCCTCCCACCGAGGGCTCTCTATGGATGGACGAGCACGAGTACATCATCGACCCGCGTGGCATCCAGGCCGTAGTGGTCGCAACTATTCCAGCTCAGAGCAACCCGCCATGACCACACCCGAAGCCTGAGCCACCGTCGGCGGAACGGGAGTGAGTTAAACTGCCTCTTAACAAAGACCAGCGCGCCACGCCCAACACTGGGCCGCAGTCCAAGCGGAGCGGAAGGTTGCCCATCAATGCCCGTAACCAATGACCAGCGGAAAGCGCTAGAGGCCGTCGCAGCCCGAGCGACCGAGGTTGCCGAACTGATCCGCCAGCGCGATCAGGCACCAATCGATCACCCATTCAGTGACCCGCCGCGAAGGGACCTACGCCCGCACGGCCCAGACAAACCGCTCCAGGCCATTGAGGCTCGGCTCAGAGCGGTCGCCAAAGACATCGGCTTCTACCTGAGCGGACCGCCCGAGGGCTAGGGGGCATGCAGGGAGGGAGCGTTTCAATGACGTTACGAGATATAGACGAACAGGGAGACAAACCATGACCACCATGACCACCGTGACCACCGTGACCACCATGACCACGATCAACGTTGTCGGCATAGCCCCATGATCTACGCCATCGCTGTCTGTCTAGGTCTAGGCGCCAGCGCCCAATGCCACGTCAAGGACGGCATCTGGACTTCGCCGTTCACCTTCGACTCCGCCCAGGCCTGTCTCGCGTATCTGCCGAAGATACTTGACGGCAAGAGGAAAGTGTCAGCTGACGGCCGCCTTTACATGAATGCCGGATGGTACGAATGCGTTAGCAAGCAAACATGGCAGCCCGTGCAGCCGCAGGAACCGGCACCCGCGCCGAAGTCTTACACCATCGTCATCTGCTTCAAAACTGAGGCGCTGGCCAAGGCAGCAGCCGGCCCAGGAGGCTGGAAGCGCGGCGATGCGCCTTGCATCCAGGATCTACCGGCATTCCACGGTGACGGCCTAGATTGCTTCATGGAACTGGCCAAAATGGCAGAATCGCCAGGAAGCCAGTTTGTTCTCGACGCTCATCCCGATGCCGCTGACCAGATCGATGCCGTACGCCTTTATCAGCGCAACGGATCACGCGACGCGTGGGTACAGTGTTTCGAGACCACGCAATAGCAACCATCGACAATTGACGACAAAGGCTAATGAGCAAGCCCCACAAGCCCGAGGCTTCTAAGTGCGCTGTGCCGTCACCAGCCACGCGGCGAGGGCGAGCACGAATGAGGATACTGATCGGCGGCTTAGGTTTAACGTTAAGTGCTGCTGTTTGGACCGCACAATCCTCTTATGAATCCATGACGGTGCGCGACTTTGTCATCGATGCGCCGAAGCTGGTAGCTCGGCATGCGCGTGTGAGCCTCGTTGGTTATTACATCGGGGGCGGCCATGCGATGCTGTTCGACAGTCAGCAGGACGTCATCATGATGCGCTACGCGTCGCCGCCGCACATCGCGTTCCTGTTCGACAACGCTTCTCGGAGCTTGCGCGCAAGGATTCTGTCCTGCGATGCCGATCCAAGCTATGCCCAAATCGGCTGCCGGATTGAAATCAAGGGCCGCGCTCAGATGTGCTCGCTCAGCTTTATGGGGTCCACAGAAGCCCAGCCCTGCATCATTGCCGAGGACGGTGGTGAATACGTTCCTCCTCCCCCTCCACCGCCTACTGCGGCGCAGCTCGAGCTACAGCGCCAACTGCGGGAGCAGTCTGTCGCCCAGGCTGCTGAGAAACAGCGCCAGGACATTCTGCAGTGGGAGGACGCCATGAGCGTCTGCATCAACGCGCTTCGCCAGCGAAACTTGAACTACCCGTGGGAGATTTTCCAACGGTGTGCTGGCGGATCATCCGCGCATTGGCCGGATGGCGCTCCAGTTCCACATCCACTGCCGGCAACGATTCAATCTGCGTTGGAAGAGTGCATGCAATTTATGGCTCATTCTCGGGAATCCTTACCGGGAGCCAATTACAAGTTTTGCACCAACGGCCTTCCACCGCAGCCCTGAGAGGCCACGTTATCCCCACGCTACAAGCTGCCCAGCTGATTGAGGGCAGTGGCGGCATTGCCACCGGTCGCATGGTGCGCCCCTCGGCCCCCGCTGCTCGCGTCGCTATGTCTAACCTGCGCTTAGGTGTAAGGGCCGCGTGGCATTACGCGCCAAGCGGCCCGTGGTAGCACGTCGGGTGGCTTGTTCCGACGCATGCATCGGTCTTCATCTACGTACACTGCGCGGGACATCTTATAAAACAGGTTCCCGTAGTTCGGATTTATATCCCGCCGTGCAAATGCAGCGGGATCGCGGCGCGCTATCCCAACAAGCACATTCCACTCCCGCAGCAGTAGACACGCTTGACCGTCTGGGTGGTGATCCCATCCGAATCTTGTCATAGCGACTCTCATTGCGCTGAGGCACCGCAGACCATCGCCCGCACGGTACGCTGCGCGGGCTGCGCTCATTGCATCATCGGCCGCTCGGTTTTCGCCCGTGTGCCATGGACTCGGCCCGTCTGGCCAAAGGAATTTCCACACATTGGATTCCGCGTTGCATTCCGCTGGTGGCGTGATGTCGTTAGGCTGTGTCATCTCCTTCCTCGAAGGTCAGGCCTGGCGATGCGGGCTGGGCGGGCGACGCCATGCGGGCAGGGTCAGAAGAAATCACCAGCGGGTCCCTGTCACCAATATGGATGATAATTGTGTGGTGCTCCCCCGGCCGACTCAGTTCCGGCCCCGGTCTCTCCGTGCCTGAGACTCTGGCAATAAAACCCGCTGCGTTTAATCTTGTCGATGGATGCATATCGTCGTCGTGCATGATGCCGGCTGCCACCGTAACCGCGTCGCGCGCATGGCGCAGCGCCTCAAGTCTCGCGGCGCCCCCAGAGTTCCGTAGCTTTAACGTCGCGCGCTGCACCGCTGCAGGCATGAGCGGATCTGCCAAATGCTGCGCCAGGCGCTGCGAGTCCATCCCTGTCAATGCGTGAAACTCGTCATTGCTGAGCAACCCTTCGGACAAAAGTGCGATGGCGTGCGCAATCTCCACATCAGATAAGGGCTTTGGTGCTGGCGCTGCGCTCGCTGGCGCGGGGACTGGCAATGGCACTGGCACTGCGTCCGCAGGTACTGGCTTCGGCATTGCAGCTGGCGTGCTTTCCGTATTCATGGGACACGCATCTCGGGGTAGGCTTCCACCTCGCCCGTGCCCGTGCTGGTCTCGTAATACATTCCTGTGTTCGGCCCCTGCCACACTACCATGTGATACGTGCGACTTCGCGCTGTGCGCCACCATAGGCGCCTGAGAACTGTCGGGAGCCGTGACATTGGAATTCCTGTTGCAGCTTTCAGTTCATGCAGCGTGTACCAGCTCACCTGGGCCCTCTCGTCAAGGGAGCTATACCAGCGAGTGAGCTTTTGCTCTTCCAACACAAGCCGCGCCTGCCGTGGTGGCTTGGGCACAGTTTGCAGTTGCAGGATGGTCATAGGGCTTTCCTCCTATCAGCTGGCATCGCTGGGCGGGTTGTATCGCTCTCGGGTGCAGCGCCCTCCGTGCCGTCGTCCTCGTTCGCTGCGGCTGGCATTGCCCCTGTTGCTATATGCTCCGCAATCTCTGCAGACGACGCCCTATTCCATATACGGAAATTTTGCCAGCACCACACCCGATATTGCCGATGCATACCTGATACCCCACCAACTACCATCCACGGGCGCACTGGTAGTTGTTGAGCTGAAATAGGCTTCGCCCGCGCTATCGCGGCAATTGCTGCTGGTTCTATGCGGTCCGCTTTCTCTCCTTCATCTACTAGAGCCGCTTTCACCGAACCAATCACGAACAGATCCCGATTAAATGGGGCGTCTTTGCTTTCAAACAGGTCACCCACTGCAGCCTCCAACCCCGTGCGACTCACAGCAATCGAGAGCCTTTTACCCTCAGTCATTGGGGGTTCGCCCATCGGATTAAATGCTGAGAGGTCTCGGTGGCGAAATATCCAGCGGAGCACGCCGGCTGCGCGGGCTGAGTCCAAAATTTCATACAATGCATTGCCCTGTGCCGCCGTCATCTGCGGCGCGGCCGTGATATGCACGCCCCAACGCCGGTCACCTTCGGATAGATGAACTGCATTCGTGTGGTTAGATGAGCCGAACATCGTTGCACGATTGGTCTGCGTATAGCCCTTGAACCCTTTGGGGATCACCCGCAGCTCGGGGCTTGTGATCTTATCCTTCAAATCATTCGCGATCTTCTCCGCCTCACGCGCTGACCCCATCCAGATTTCTGGAAAGCAAATTATCTGGGCATCCGCGTTCCAGTCGTTGAACCCCGAGTTAGTCTCGTTCTGCGACACTACCGTTACGTTTCTGCGGCCATACAGGAGCCTCGGTACTACCTCTAATAGTGTGCTCTTGCCGTTCCCTTGCGTCTCACTTATCAGCAGCGGTATCGAAGCAACGCGCTTGCCAGGATTTTGCAATGGGTATGCCAGTGCGTTCAGGAAATACTCTCGTGCGGCCTCATCTTCTGCTCTGCGGAACAGGTGATCATTTATGAACCAATCCAATACCGCTTGCTCTTTCGCTGTCGGCTGCAGCTCTTCGGGCGCGTAAGGGTGGTACTTGTTCGCGAACGACAGCCCATCTTCTTTGTAGAATTCGCCCGCGCCAGGGTGATAGCCCAGCTCGTCTGGGCACCGCCGCTGCATAGACTGCATCAGCAGGGTGCAAGCGGTGGAGCGCGGATTTAGGCGGCTCAGCCATTTCGCTAGCTTGAAGTTAAATGCCGATGGCTCGATGAGTTGTCGGCTCCTTACATCAAAGATTGCATTCTGACGAACCACAAACATATACCACTCGGCAACATACATTTGCGCCGATGCTACTTCGGTGAACGGCTCTTGTTCGGTGTCGGTGTCGGTGCTGGCGCTGGCATTGGCACGTATAGGGCTTTCCCACCCATAGGCTTCTGCCAGCTCGAACAGCCGACTCGGTGATCCGCCGTCGAATGATTCAAACTTCCTGCGCAGCTGTGCAGTGTCCCAGCCATCATTGGCCCACTTGGGCGAGCGCTCCGAGTGCCGCTGCAGCATCTCAAGGCGCTTGGCTTCGTCCAGGTGGTGCAAGCCACGGAACACCGCGATGATCATGGCCCACGTCGGATGTTTCGACCATTCGGTTTCTGGAATCGTCTTGCAGGCAGAGTCGAGAATCTGAAACTGTTCGTCCGGGGGCAAAGCGCAAATCCAGTGCGTGCGATCATTTATCCCAGCAGATAAGTCATCGGCATCGACTAACGCGCCCAGCGTCACGATCTTCTGCGACGGCGCTGTCCACGTGGCATTGGTCGTAGCGGCCGGGGCAGCGCTCGGGCCAGTGCCAACGGGCTGCGCGGGTCCAGAGCGCCGAGTGTTGACCAGTGCTTCGGTAGCGGCGCAGAACACATCAAACTCAATGCATTCGTTCGATGCCAATATCTCGACGCGCCGAGGGTTCGCAGGGTCCTTGCGGTGCGTGCACCCGACGGGCCGCAGTATTGACGCGATATCTTCCGTCCTGCTGCTGTCTGCGCGTAATCCGACAAGCGTGCAGGCATATTTGAGCGCCTTGGCCGCCTGCTTCCACCGTGCGGGCTGCACGGGCTCGTGGAATGACCAATATGAATGCAGACCTAGCCCCGACGATAGGACGTACGTAGGCTCGATACCAAGTTCCTTGCAGAACGCATCCAGCGCAGCCCGCGCAGCGTCTTGGGTGGCATATCCCTCGCCTGCTTTGTTTTTTTCTTCGCCGACGTCGATATCCAACCAACAAGCCCGCACAGCGGAGACGTTTCGCGCGACGCGTCGCTGCGTCTTGCCCGCCGAGTCCGTGATCTTCTCTTGCTGGTATGCAGCCGTGCCGAAATAGACGTCATGCGCCACGCCCGCACGGTCAAGCTCCAAGAGTTTCCCTGCCAGTGCCTCAACGGTCTGGCAGGCCTTGTGCCCTGGTGCCCGCTTAGACTTTTTGGATGGCAGTGTTACCGCGAAGTACCAAGGCCCGTCTGCCGGCAATACTGTGCGGAGAAAATCCTGCAGCACTTCGAGCTGAGAATCCTGCTGTGTGGCAGGCGCCGTGCTTGGCTGTCGGGCCCCATTAGCGGGCACAGGGGCGGCAATAATCTGTGGCGAAGGGGATAGGGCGGGCTGGGAGAGTGCAACAAGCTGCGCGGGCGACGCGGGCTGGGTGGGCTGGGTGGGCTGGGTGATGCCGGCCAGCTGTGCGAACGATGCGGGCGGCGCGGCGTACTCGCTAGGCCAGATTAGTGGGCGCAGCCAGTCATCTACGACGGGATTACCAGTCGGGCGACGCGGCAGTGGGGCGCTCACGATCCACCCCCCACTGCCATCTGCTGCGCCATGGCAGCCGCCCGTTCGTCCGCCACTTGCTCTGCCTGGGCCGCTGCCCAGTCGTCTGCCCCCCACTTCCCGCCCGTGCCCTCGCGCCCGTGCCAAGCCCGCACACAGCCCTCCCATGCTGGCGGGCTGCACGACCTATACAGGCTTGGCTTGGCACGGGCATTCATATCCTATTCGCGGGGGGCTCAGGCCGCCTCTTCCGTGGTGCCCTTGCCTGCCGCCTTGGATGCCTCCTCGGCGGTCGCCATGGCCACGCAGCGGTCTACGGCCCATTCAGCGTAAGCCCGCAGCGGGAGCCCCTTGCGCCGCTCGCCTATATTTACGCGCCTGGGGAATTCACCGGCTAGCTCCATCCGTCGAAGCGTAGGCGCTGACATGCCAGTCAAGGTGACAAGATCGGCAATGGATAGAAACACAGGCAAGGTGGGCAGTTCGTCCGCGTTTTGCAGGCGGGTCTCCAGCACGCGGGTTGCGGTTGCTCGTACTGCCAGGCGAGGGGATGTGGTCTTCATAGTGCACCGTAAAAAATTTACCAGCCGCAAGTTTAGGCCGTCGTCAATAAAAGCGTTGGCGGCAGCAGCGGCCATTTCGAATGTTTTGATTCGATGTGGCCATCTTTTTTTAAACGGGGGCCACAAACCAACTCTGCGGTTTGCCACGGCGAGGTAATGAGGCGGCTATGGTGTCAACGAGGGGACGGGCGAGGCGGCCCTTGTGACAGCGACCGCTGTCGCGGTCAAAGGGCGCGGGGAGTCGCTTGACCAAACCAAGGGATACAGCCAAGGGGCGGGCGAGGCGGCAGCGAGAGGTTAAATAGGTCGTAGTACGAACGGTTTTCGTAGGTAACTATCAGCGCAACGAAGCACGAGACGGCGCGGCGGGCTTGGCGGGCGTAAAGATTTGATTATTAGGTGTGAAATATCGGTATTTATAGCACTTCCGCTGCGGGCTGCATTGTGGCATGTCGCGAAATGCCTATTTTTATAGGTGGCGCACTGCAGCATATAGTTCGTCATACGAACGATTAACCAGTTAGCCAGTTAGCCGGTTTTTTTTCCTACCCCAGCGTATATAGCCCCCCGCACCTCCGCACCTCCGCACTGCACTACACCGTTTTATAGAGATTTCTTCTCTTATCTCCCAGGTACAGAAATAACTGGCTAACTGGCTAAAAATGCATTTGTGCCGTTTTTTATAGCCTCGTTTTTAGACAGACAGTTATTTTTGGCACTGTCTAAAACCGTGCGAACCGGCTAATCGGCTAAGGGGTCTCCGCACCGATGCAACTTGTTAAACGCATGTGGAAATGAGATCGGCTTAATTCTAACGAGACCGGCTTATTTCGGTCGGTTTTAGTTGGTTCCAGGGGCGGCGAAATAACCGACTAAAGAACCGGCTAAAAAACCGGCCTAAAAAATTGGTTCGTAGTACGAACTACTTTGCTGTTTTGGCTGCTCTGAAAACGGGCTGTTTGGGCACCCCGCCCGCCCCGCCCGCCCCGCCCGCGGCGCTTGTGGGCGTCAGGGTTCTTCGCGCCGTGCGTGGACTGATATTGCGGTTGCTCTCCCGTGCCGCTCTTATAGCAACCTGTACCGCGCTGATCTGGGTTAGTCCTTTTTCTTTTAGCAGCTCGTCATGTGCCCTCAGGACCCGTGCACGCGTATCGGCACCACGAGCCCGGTTTGCCACCGCTGCGGGCCGCGTCTCGCGTACCCAAGGCCGCGGGGCCCCGCTACCTTTCAGCACATCACCGAAACGGCAGTCCTGGCCTGTGTACTGTCGGTAGGCGATATCCAGTAACGGCCAGTGCTTCCGGTTATCCAGGTCTAGGCCGTGAATCTTCGCCAGCTCCTCGTAACATGCGTTAGTCGAATCCACAAGCTCGCGCCATTCTTGCGGATCAAGCCATTGGTCCCGATTCACGCAGCAACCCCCTTCTTGGCTCGCGCCTCTTCAAGAGAGGCGACCTTGCCGGTTGCGAGGCTATCTATATAGGTGCCCAGTTTATCGAGCCACTCCCGGGCTTCCTGCTCGAAGCTGTACCGCACATAAACTTGCTGCGTGACCCCGCTCGGCGCGTGGTTGGCGATTTTCTGTATCACTTGCAGTGGACATTCGCGCTGCGCCAGCATCGTTAATGCGGTGCGTCGCAAATCGTGTGGCGTGAACGCGGGACAGTCCATGTGCCGGATCTTGCGCGGCGCTCTCTTCTTCAGCTCCCCCCCATGCGCCTGCAGTTCCTTAACGCGCTTTGTTTGATCTCGGCGCGAACGTCCCAGCATGTCGCGAATGCGCTGGCCAAGCACGTCGCTGCGCACATTAAAGACAAGCCCCGACGGCTTTTCCGTCCCTATGGGCCGGCGAGCATCAAGAATAACCTGTGCCTGCGCCGACAGTGGCAGCGAATGGGCGCGTCCGTTCTTGGTAAGTGGAATCGTGATTCGATTGGATTCGACCCCCTGCCAGCTCAACGAAGCGGCTTCGCCGGGACGCAGCGCCGTCAGCAGCATGAACCGCAAGCATTGTGCAATCCGATCATCCGGTACATCGGTCGCCTTCCAGAAGGCGACAGTCTCGGCCTCGGTTAGCACACGGTCGCACGAGCGTTCTACGCGGCGGTCAATCTTGAGCTGCCCCGCCGCGCTCTGAATACCGTAGTGCTCTTCGCACCAGCGCATCCAAGCCTTTAGGGAGGCTGTCGTACGATTGATGCCTACGGTACAGCCGCGCTGCTCCATCGGTGCTAAGACCGCCTCACGTAGCCGCTGCGAAGTTACCGTGGACAACGGCGCGTCCGCTCCGATTCCCGGGATAATGATGCGGTCAAACTGTCGCCGATACTCGGCCAGTGTGCGGGCTGCGAGCCTGGGTGCCGCGGCTTTGAGATATGCCTGCACAGTTACGCCCACTGTCAGTGCTTGGTCGCGCAGCCCGCGCAGCCGCTGGCGCTTTGCCTCGCGTCGTCGCTCGAGCGGGTCGCCGTGCTGCTGCCGTTCTGCGCGCGCGGCGTAGTAAGCCATGCGGGCCTTGGCTAGTGGCATTTCGTGCGGCTTGGCCATGAGGCCGGCCGGAACCGAACCAAGTCCCATGCGCCGCTTCGTGCCATCGGAGCGGTATCGATAGACCCATGTGCGAGTTCCATTGCGGGAAACCAGCACAACGAGGCCAGGACACGCTGGGTCTACCCTAGTTTCGCTGTTTGGCTTCAGCCCATGAATGCCTTTCAACGTCAGTGCCATCGTCGTCACCACTTCCTTGGACTGATACGCTGACTGATACTTCCTCGCGGGATCTTCTGATCAGTCTTGAGGCGTCTTGGCGAGCAAAATAGCACACAAGGACCACGCCGTAAGGCAACAGTTCTTATAGAGAAGTCTAATAACAAGCACTCATGTAACTGGCTAATTTCTGGCGGTTTCGGAACGCCACGAAACCGCTGTAAAACGGACTGTTAATCCGTTGGTCGTTGGTTCGAGTCCAACCCGGGGAGCCAATGCCTTATTTATCAATAATTTGAATGCGCTAATTATTGCGACTTCCACTAAAGTGAGCGGTTGCGAACGCGTAGCTTTGCAGCCGGACAGCGGGTCAACGTCTTTGATGGCTTCGTGCGCGTAAGCTGACCTTGAAGCTGGATCAACGGGATGTCGCGACCTAGTTACGCGGAAACCGAGGCATCGCTTCGACAGGAACGATGAACAGTAGGTCAGGGAGCTATTCTCATAAGGAACTCTTCTCATGGTGATTAACAGGCGTACTTTTTCGGCCGCCCTCATTGCAGGCGCTACCGCTTCGTTGACATCCGCCCGCGGAATGGCGGCTACCGCTACTCCGATCAAGTCGCGCAACGTCGTCCTCGTGCACGGGCTTTTCGCCGACGGATCATGTTGGTCCGAGGTGATCGCACGCTTGCAGGCGGCGGGGCTCAATCCCACGGCCGTTCAAAACCCTCTAACGACCCTGCCTGAAGCGGTTGCCTCGGCCCAGCGAGTGCTGGCACGGCAGGACGGCCCGACAGTTCTGGTCGGGCACTCGTTTTCCGGAATGATCGTCACCGAAGCGGGTATGCATCCAAATGTTTCGGCTCTTGTCTATGTGGCAGCACGGGCGCCGGATGCCGGCGAAGACTACACAGCGTTGGCCAAGACATTTCCCACGCCACCGGCCTCCGCCGGCATCATTGTCGACGGCGATGAAGGGCGCCTCAGCGAAGAGGCGTTCTTGCGGGATTTCGCAGGCGACCTGCCGGAAGCAAAGGCTAAGGTGCTTTATGCGGTCCAGGAACCGTTCCAGAAGGCTCTGCTGACAGGCAGGACCACCCAGGCGGCCTGGCGGTCCAAGCCGAGTTTCTACGCTGTCTCGACCGAAGACCGCACCATCAATCCGGATCTTGAACGCTTCATGGCCAAGCGCATGGGCGCCAAGACCATCGAAGTAAAGGCAAGCCACGTGTCGCTGATCTCTCATCCAGACGAGATCAGCGGCCTAATCCTGGAAGCCGCGCAACGTGCCTAGCGCGTGGCCGGTTTGGGGCGACGGCTGATCGCCGCCCAGCGGCCTGCGCAACGGACTCCGTCCGACGGGAGGGGTGAGCGCGCAGTCATTGCTGTTCCGCGAAGAGTGTTTGCGCCGCAACCGCCAACGTATGCGATGTGGAGGACAGCCCAAAGCCTGCAGCGTTCAGACCATCAGCGCCTTTAGGACATTCTTCGGATCTCTCTCTATCGCAGCCAACAGAGCCTTCGCTGGCCCCGTTGGTACGCGTCGTCCCTCTTCCCAACTTCGCAATGTACCCAGATCTACTCTGGGTAGATTCGCGAATTTTGGCTGACTCGGCCCTGTGCTCGCTCGCAGCTTCTTTATCGAATCTGCATCAATGTGAAATTCCCGAGCCGGCGCCCGCTCTCTCCGAACGATCTCACCAGCCTTCCTCACGCTTTCTAAGAAAGCGTTAAAATTTGCCTTCTTCACTGGTGCTCCTAAAAACCGATCCGCGCTGATAAAGAATCCGGCGAGGCGTAAACCGGCCCCCGGTGGTTGGGGACGCTATCGACTAAAAAAACTCTCGGTGCCAATCAACGGCGGCGATGTCTGCCGCGATCATCGACTTCAGCCTTTAAATCAAAACCAAGTGCAGTTTATCAAGCGCTCTTTTGCGGCAGATCCAATGGAGGCACGTACCAACCCGCGCGCGCGCAACGTACTGATGCCATTTGGCGTCGCCCTGTTTCCGGTCAGCGGCCGAAAGAGTAAGCTATCGGCGAGCTGTGTTTTGGGGGATCGGACCGCTTGGAGAGTTTCCAATGGCCGATGAGCGACATGAGTGGTTCCTGAATCAGATCTTCCGCCATCGAGCGGCGTTACACCGCTATTTGAGAAAATTCACGTACGGGGCTGAAGATATCGAGGATCTGGTCCAGGAAACCTATGTTCGCCTATACGCTCTCGCGGATTATCGCGCGGTCGAGTCGCCAAAAGCTCTGTTGTTCCGGATTGCGCATAATCTGGCCGTTGAACGCGCCCGGAGCCAAAAGACGCATGCAACTGACAGCATGGCGGATTTAGAGCAGCTGGGCGTCTATTCTACAGAGGTGCCTGCGGATGAGCAGCTTGACTCCCGTCGCCGATTCGAGACGTTTTGCGCTGCAGTGGATCGATTGCCGCCGCTGTGCCGACGGGTGTTTGTGCTCCGCAAAGTATTCAAGCTCACTCACGCCGAGATCTCGGAGGTGCTTGGCGTCTCCCATAGCACCATCGAGAAACACGTGGCTAAGGGTTTAGTGCGCTGCCGTGATTACCTTCGGGAGCTGGGTCTGCTGGAAGTGACGGATGCGAAAATCAAGTCCGCGTCCCTGCGTCGCGTCAGCGAGGGCGGAGACGGTCAATGAGTGAAATCGTCAGATTGCGCACGCGAGCCCAGATCGACGAAGAGGCGGCGGCGTGGACCTGGCGCCTGGACTCGGCCGCCGGCAGCGCAATCGATCAGCGTGCTTTCGATGCGTGGCTGCGCCAGGATCCGCGCCATCGACGCGCGATGGAAGAATTGTCCAAAGTGTGGGAGGCCCTGGACGGGCTGGCCGAGGCCAAACGCGACGAGAAGATTGCTACATTCACCAATGCCGCAAAGCCGGCAGCGACACGCCGCCGAAATTCCTGGTGGTTCGCGGTAGCCGCGACGATCGCCGTGGTCGTCGCGTGCGCCGCCTGGCTGCAGAGGGGCAGTGAAATCCAGACTCTGGCAACCGCCGTGGGCCAGCAAAGGAATGTCACGCTGGTCGACGGTTCGATTGTCACGCTCAATACCAATACGATTCTGGAGACAGATCTAACCCGCCACGTGCGACAGATTTATCTACGCAAGGGCGAGGCCCACTTCCAGGTCGCGCACGATCGCTCAAGACCATTCCTTGTGCACGCGGGGGATGCGGTCGTCCGGGCAGTTGGCACCGAGTTTGAGGTCCGCCTGCGCGCCGACCAGCACGTGGACGTCGTGGTGAATGAAGGGCGTGTCGAGGTGCAAACGGCCGGGCCGGTTCTGCCGCCAGATCCTGGTACACGCAGTCAACCCCCGAACCTGACGACGGTTCGCGCGCTCAGCGCCGGCGAGCAGCTTTCTACCGCCTCCGCCGCCTACGTGATCGTGCCCGTAAGCTCAGAGCAGCTGTCCAGTGAATTGGCATGGCGCGAAGGCGCGATCATATTCGACGGGGCATCGCTGTCAGAGGCGGTCAGCGAAATCGAACGCTATACCGATGCCCGCATTGTCGTTAGCGACTCGAGGGTTGCCGCTCTTCGTGTCGGTGGCCGATTCAGAACCGACGATGTGCAGGGATTCCTTGACGGCCTGCAGGCGGCGTTGCCGGTGACGATCCGGCGTACCGCAGACGGTCTGGTCTACGTCGACCCGCGCCGCTGATCGTCCCGGCGGCCTAATCCCGTCCCCTTCGTATTCGCCTGCCTCGCGGGGTCGTCGAGGAGTGGCGGTTTTTCCGCTGCCAATCGTCTTGTGATTGTAGACCCCTATCCGCCGTGACGATTTAAATCGGCGGAAGGGCAGCAAGGGGGAGTAATGCGGAATGTCTTTTCTGGACAACAAACCGCCTCGGTTCCACGCGGCCGTCTCGGCAGTGGCAACGCACTCCGGCGTCGCTCGGGGTGCCGACGAATCCTCACGCTGGTCCGGTGTCTGGGCCTGACGATGTTCGCAGTTCATGCCTATGCCGACGATGCGCTGCGGCACTTCGATATCCAGACCCAGGGCGCCGCATCGGCCCTGAACGAGTTTGCGCGGCAGGCAGATATCACCCTGGTATTTGCGTCTTCAATGGTCGCGAAACATCAGACGGTGACTATCCGTGGGGATTTCACGGTGATCGAGGCCTTACGGAAACTGCTGGACGGCACCGGATTGTCCTTCAAGCAAGTCGGCGCAGCGACCATCGCTATTAGTGCGGCGGAGGACTCTCAGGATCCGCCGAATAAAACACAGATCAAGGGGGACTCGAACATGGATCATCGAGGATTATTCACACGCATTGCCAGTTTGTTTGCGTTCAGTGGGGCGGTACTGGCCGGTAGTCATGCCTATGGGCAAGACGCGCCGGCGCAGGCCAGCCAAGCGCCTGCGAACCAAGTGGCGCCAACCGATGCCAGTGCCGCCAATACGGCAGATCTCCAGGAGATCGTAGTGACGGCGACCGCATCCGGCGGCGTCAGAAAGCTCGATGCGAGCTTCCAGATCACGACCGCGAGCCTGGAGGAGATCCGAGACGTGGGGCCTTCGAGTTCGGCCGACCTGCTGAAGATCGTGCCAGGCGTCTGGGCTGAATCGGGCGGCGGTGAGGCCGGCCCCAATATCGAGTTGGCGGGCTACCCGAGTGGCAGCGGCGCGCCGTACGTGACCTATTCGATCAACGGCTCACCGGTCTATCCGTCGCACAACCTGTCCTTCCTCGACGATTCCTCGATGTTTCGCCTGGACGACACGGTCGAGCGCGCCGAGGTGGTGCTGGGCGGCCCGTCGGTGGTGTTCTCCGATGGTCAGCTTGGCGCGACCGCGAACTTCATCCTGCGCCAGGGCACGGCGACCCCGCACGGGGATCTGGGCGTGACCATCGGCTCCGAGGGGATGTACCGGCTCGATGGCTTCTATGGCGGACCGCTGTCGGACAGCTGGTTCGCGAGCTTCGGCGGCTTCTATCGTGAATCCGACGGCGTTCGCCCCTCGCAGTTTCCCGCCGATGACGGCGGTCAATTGACTGCCACCTTATCTCACAGCATGGACCAGGGAACGATCATGTTCTATGCGCGTGTGCTCAACGACAAGAACCTGTTCATCACGGACATGCCGCTATCGGTCACGGGCACCGGCAAGGGCGTCAGCTACTCGGGCTTCCCCGGTTTCAACCCCTTGACTGGATGGTATGCCGGCAGCGCCGTTCAGGGTCTCTCGGTCCAGGAGTGCCCGGGCTGCGCACCCCTGACGGCTAATCTGGCCGATGGGCGCGGCGCCAACCTCCATACCTTCGGGAGCGATCTTGATTTGCATATCAGCGACACCGTCTCCCTGAGCAACAAGCTGCAGTTTACGGGCGGCGACATGCCGACTGCCGGCCTGTTCAATGGCAGCAACACGCCGGTGACCATGAGCAGCTATATCGCCAGCGCGATCGCCACGGCCAACACCAGCACGGCTGCGGTGGCTGCGGGCGGCCTGGCAACCGGCGGCACCGCGACGTACGTCGGCAGCGGTGCCGCCGTGAATCCGAATACCTACGTCGAAACGAACGGCTTCTGGGTCGTAGACAAGGTCCTGCAGACATTCACCGACGACCTGCGCTTCACCTTCGAGCTGGTGCCCGGCAACAATCTGACGGTGGGCAGCTATTTCGCGGCCTACACCTCGAACGATAACTGGAACCTCGGCAACACCGAGCTCATGACCGCTACTCCGAATGCGCAATTGATCGGACTCACGCTGAATAACGGCGCTGTGATGTCCTACAACGGTTTGATCGCCCCCAACTTCTTCACATTGATCGATCGATTCCAAGGCTTGAACGCGGCGCTGTTCGCCTCCGATCAGTGGCGCGTGGGGCCGCTGCTGGTCGATGCCGGATTTCGAATGGAAGAGGAAAAGGTCGATGGCACGATCGAGAACGACACGACTGAGCCCCTCGACAACAATCCGCTGCATTTCTACAACAATAACGTCAGTGTCCCCAATGGCACGTGGAGCGTCGTGAATTGTGAGACGACGTTGCGCTTGGGCAATGACGCCCAATGCGACGTGTTCGAGAAGAAGAAGGGCTCCTGGACCGCGGGCGGCACGTATGAACTCAGCCAGCATATGAGTGTTTACGCGCGCGCCGATCAGGGCAATCGCTTTCCGAGCTTCGATGATTTGCGCAGCGGCGATCCGGAAATTGAGGGCATCCGGAACTATGAAGTCGGCTACCGTGTGCAGACCGCCACGATATATGCCGACGTCGACGTCTTCGACCGTACCTTCAACGGCGTGCCATTTCAACAGTTCGTTGTCATCAATGGCGTCGGTACGAATCTTGTCTTCACCTACGGTTCCGACAGCAAGGGCCTCGACTTTACCGCCCATTGGCAGCCGATCGAGCACCTGAGTCTCGGTGTAACCGGCGATTGGCAGGATTCCACCTACACTGGCATCGTCGCGCCGGGCAATGCGGGCAAGGATGGCAACGTGCTGGAGCGGCAGCCGCGGTTCCAGGCGCGCGTCACACCGGAATACGATGTCCCGTTGGGCTGGGGCGCCCTGCGCTTCTTCGCCACCTACAGCTATGTCGGACTGCGTTATTCAGACCCTGGCAATGCGCAAGTGCTGCCGGCCTTTGACACGCTCGACGCCGGCATCGTGGCCGAGATGGGCCAGAACTTTGAGTTACGTCTGCAGGGCACCAACCTCACCAACGAGCTCGGTCTCACCGAGGCCAACGCGCGTACTGCGAGTGGCAGCAACAGTGCCGCTGGCGGATTTACCTTGGGCCGGCCAATTTTCGGACGCGAGGTCAATCTGGGGTTGAAGTACAAGTTCTGACCATGCCATCGCGCCTTGGCGCCGTGCAGCCGGCGAGTGTGTGACCCGTTTAAGGATCACACACTCGTTTGGGTAGGCAAAGCCGAGTCCGCAGCGGGCATCAATTCGCGGCCACTCCCTAACAAACGACGTCAGCTTAGACCGCTGAACATCGGAGTCCGCGGCGGTGCGTTTGACGTCACAATATCGCGCCTGCCCGGGGGGCTTGTGCGACAAATAACCGCCACAGCGGCAAGACATTCTTTAGGAGTCAAATTGACAGCGCAAATCGCGGGCAGGTCGTCGGCCACAGCACCGGCAGATGTCCCGGATCTGCGCATGTTCGTATTTACGCTGTTCTTCATATTCGGTGGTATCACGAGTCTGAATGATGTGATCATTCCGAAACTCAAGGGACTGTTCACCCTGTCCTATGGCGAGGTGATGCTGGTGCAGTCGGCATTTTTCACGGCCTATTTCGTCATATCGCTGCCCGCGGCGGCAATCGTCCGACGGCTGGGCTACATGCGCACGGCGGTGATTGGCCTGCTCATGATGACTGCGGGCTGCCTGCTGTTCGTGCCCGCCTCTTCGTCCGGCCTGTTCGTGACGTTTCTTGCCGCTTTGTTCGTACTCGCGGCAGGCATCACCATCGTACAAGTGGTGGCGAATCCATTGATTTCGATGCTCGGCGCTCCCGCAACTGCGCACAGCCGGCTTACGTTCGCGCAGGCCTTTAATTCTCTCGGTACCACCATTTTCCCGTACGTGGGTTCGATCCTGATCCTCGGATCACTTGCGGAAGTGGATCCGTCGCACCTCACGGGCGCGGCACTGGAAGCGTTCCGAGCTCAGGCAACACACGTCATCGTTCACACCTACCTCGGCCTGGCGGCTGCGCTGGTCCTGTTGGCAGCTTTGGTCTGGCTGCGCCGCAATCGCTTGGTGGAAACCACTCTCGAGGACGTCACCTTCAGGCACGCACTGGATCTGCTGCGACAGCGCCGTTTCGGCTTCGGCGCGGCGTGTATCTTTCTCTACGTGGGCGCCGAGGTCGCGATAGGCTCGGTCATCGTCAACTATCTCACGCAAAGCAGTGTGCTCGGGATCGGCGTGGAGGCAGCAGGCAAGGAGGTGCCGTTCTACTGGGGCGGCGCCATGATCGGACGATTCATTGGAGCATACCTGTTGCGCGTATTATCGCCGGGCAAGGTACTGGCGTGCGCTGCCGCCGCCGTCATCACGCTGCTGTGTGTATCAGCCAACTCGACCGGTGCGGCATCCGGCGTCTCATTGCTGGCCGTCGGACTATTCAACTCCATCATGTTTCCCACGATCTTCTCTCTGGCCAGCGAAGGATTGGGTCCGCGGGCCGCCGAGGGCTCGGGGATCATCTGCGTCGCCATCGTCGGCGGCGCGATCGTACCGCTGATCACCGGCCGCACTGCGGACTGGGTCGGGTTGAAGACGGCACTCGCAGTCCCGGCAATCTGCTACGCCGGTATTCTGAGCTTTGGAATCTACGCGCGGCGTCCGAAAATATGAACCGCGATTGCGCAGTCCACGGATTCGGCGTGGCCGCAGCGCTGCTCGTGGCAGCACTGCCGCTCGCTGCGACACAACCGGGAACGTCGCCACTCAAGGCGTACCCGGACCCGCCGCAGGTAGTGTTCAAGGACCTGTTTGTCGCGGTCCAGATAGCAGCGATCTATCAGGATGGCAAGGCATTTCCGGACGCTGCGCCTAATGCGGCGCCCGGTGAAATCCTGGCTCAGTACCACGCGGCGCGTCCGGAATCGCCGGAGGCGCTCAAGCGCTTTGTCGAAGCGCACTTCTCACTGCCCGGGCAGGCCAGTTCGGCGCCGTCACCGCCCGAGCAGGTTGGCATCGTCGCCCACATCGACGGGCTGTGGGATCCGTTGACCCGCAGCACGACCACTGCGGCGCGTTATTCGTCGCTGCTGCCGCTGCCACGGCCCTACGTGGTGCCGGGCGGCCGCTTTCGTGAGATCTACTATTGGGATTCATATTTCACCATGCTCGGTCTGGATGAGAGCGGACGCCACGATCTGGTGGCCGATATGGTGCGCGATTTCGCGTACCTGATCGATGCTTACGGTCATGTTCCGAACGGCACCCGCACCTATTACCTGAGCCGCTCCCAACCGCCGTTCTTCTTTGCGATGGTTGGCCTGCTCTCGAGCGATGACTCCGCCAGCGTATTCGCGCGGTACCTGCCTCAGCTCAGGCGCGAGTACGCATTCTGGATGCAGGGCGCAGGCGGGCTTCGCCCCGGCACCGCTCACCGGCGCGTTGTCGCTATGGCCGACGGATCGATCCTTAACCGCTACTGGGACGATCGCGATACCCCCCGCGATGAGTCATATCGTGAAGACATCGAGCTCGCACGCGCCAGCGGGCGCCCGGCGCAGCAGGTGTTCCGCGATATTCGTGCCGCGGCCGAGAGTGGCTGGGACTTCGGCTCCCGCTGGTTTGCCGATGCCCGTACACGCGGCACGATCGATACGACTGACATCGTGCCGATCGATCTCAATAGCCTGCTGTTCGGGCTCGAGAATGCGATTCGACTCGGCTGCCAGCGGCAGGCCAACCATGCCTGCGCCGGCGAATTTGCGCGCCGCGCGGCGGCACGGCGTGCCGCGATCGACCGATATCTGTGGGAGGCCTCGGCCGGCGTCTATCTCGACTATCGGTGGACGCAGCGAGCGCCCATCACGCGACTCTCGGCCGCCCTGCTCTATCCGCTGTTCGTCGGACTGGCGTCCGAGTCCCAGGCGGCCGCGGTGGCGAAGACCACTGCCCGGGAACTGCTCAAGTCGGGCGGCATCGTGACGACCCCGCTCGACACCGGTCAACAGTGGGATGCGCCCAACGGCTGGGCGCCCATCCAGTGGATCGCCATCTCCGGACTGCGCCAGTACCACCAGAACTCACTGGCGGAAACAATTGCGTGTCGCTGGATGATCAACGTCAACGAGCTGTACCGCCGGAGCGGCAAACTGGTCGAGAAATACGATGTGATATCAGCTGGTCAGGGTGGCGGCGGCGGCGAATATCCGACTCAGGACGGATTCGGCTGGACCAATGGCGTTATGCGAAAGCTCATCGCTCTGTACCCGGCCGATGCCGCCGATACTGCGACCGCTCAATGTCCGTAACTACCGCGCACCAACGTAGTTCGCCTAGGCGCTCGAAGCACGTGCTGGCTCGAAAGCCAATTCCTCGGGGACTGCCCTGACAGCTCGCAGAACCAGTTTCACCTCCCAGGTCTTTCTGCCGTCTGCTGAGACGTCCAGCAGTAGCTGGGAATGTTTAGGGACAGCCAGTCAACGGCGGGGGTACTCGTGGGGGTATCTTCGCAAACCGCAACCACGAAGCAGCTGAAATTGCCGGCCGTTTCTAGATCATTGCGACTCCAACCCGGGGAGCCAATAAATCAACGAGTTAACAAAGATTCATAAGGCTATTTGACGATTGAGTCCGTAATAGTCTCGCGCTACATTAGTCGCGCCTCACTCCTGGTAAGCCATATCCCCCAGCGGCACCAAATAATGTGTGTGTGGCCCGACCGCCTGCCAGCGACCGTAACGTCTGGCCGTACACGCCTGCAAGGTCTGCTCGCGGCTCTGATCGCACTTAACCTGCAGGCAGTCGGATCAAGCAGCTGCGCAGCGGCGGCGGAAACGGCGGCTGCCTCCACACCGGTATCTGAAGCCCTCAACGCCGATGGCGCCTTCATCGATCTGCAGCTCGCCCCCGATCAGCAGCGCACGTTCCGTGTCACCCTGCAATCTGGCGAGGCGGCGGACCTTGTTGTCAGACAGTCGGGCACGGCGGCAATCAGGTTGAGCTGGGCGGCCTCCGGCTCATCCGAGGAGACCTCGCTGCTCGCGGAGGGCGGCCGCGGCGTGCGTCTGCAGGTACCCCTTCTGGCACACTCTGCGCAGGTTTGGGATGTCACGATCTCCCCCGCGCAGGGATCCCTCGCCGCGCAGGCTGCTGTTGCTCTCGAGCCTGCTCATCCGATTGCCGAGGCTGATCATCTGCGGGAGGCCGCCAGTAACGCGTTTGCGCTGGCCGAGAGGATGCGGCGGCAACAGCCCGCTCCGTCCGTCGACGATACACGCACGCAGTATCGGCTCGCGGCCGCGAGCTGGGCGCTGGCCGGAGATGGATGCGCAGCGCAGCGAATCTGGACCGCCCTCTCCAGCTTTGAGCACGAGCTTGGCAACGCCGTCGAGCAGCAGCGCGCGGCGCAGGGGGCTCTCAAACAGATCTGCCCGGGCGATCTGTCCGAGCATGCATTCGCTGCGCGACTGCTCGGCAGTGGCTACATCAATGTCGGGGATTACGCGAACGGCGCGCGCTTCAGTTCCCAGGCAGTGACGTTGGCGAGGCTGGCCGGTGACAGCACCGAAGAGGCGGTCGCGCTGCGCAACCTCGGGCTTGCGGATACGGAGTCGGGCCAGGTCAACGCAGGTCTCGCGGCAACGCGAGCAGCTGTCGCTGTCGCGCAGCGGCTCGGGGATACCGGCCTGCTGGCGTCTTTGCGCAATGACGCAGCCCTCGCGTACAGCGCGCGCGGCGAATATGCACTCGCCATCGAAGCGTATTCCCTCAGCCTCGAGGGCCTGAAACAACACCCGAACGCAACCACCGAAGCAGTTGCGTGGATCAATCTCGGCGTCGCGTACGCGCAGATCGGGGACACGGATCAATCCATCGCTGCATTCGATCACGCCGAGACCGCGGCGACGCAGTCCCAGTGCTGGGTTTGTCTGGCTGAGCTGGCGGTCGACCGGGGCGAGAACCTGTCCGACGAAGCCCTTGCCAGAGCGAGCTTCGAGCACGCGCGCGACATTGCGCAGAGCCATCACTTTGACAGGCAACGCGCGGAAGCACTGCGTGGACTGGGTTTGTGCGCGCTACGATCCGGTCAATGGGCCGACGCCCGTGCGCTGTTTGATGAAGCGATCGGCGAATTCGATCGCATGCACAACACGGTCAACAAATCGCTTGTTTACTCGCTCATCGGTGACCTCGACGTGCGTCAAGGCCAGATCGAGGCGGCGCGCGTCGCCTATCACCAGGCGCTGACGATCGCGACGAATGCGGGATACCAGGCCTCGGCGGTCGTGGCTTACGGAAGCCTCGCCCGTCTGGCACTCGACGCCGACGCACTCGACTCCGCCCGCCAGACCATCGCGCAGGCGATCGCGTTGATCGAATCCGAACGCCAGCGTATTGACGCCCCAGACCTGCGCACGAGCTACTTCAGTGGACGGCGCTCCTACTACGAGCTCTATATTGATGTGTTGTTGCGGCTGGACCAGGCGCGGCCGGGTCATGGGTATGCCGCCCAGGGCCTGATCACCGCAGAACGGGCACGCGCGCGCGAACTGCAGGAGCAGCTGACTGAGCGCGCGATCGGTGCACAGGCTGATCGGGAAATCGACCCGCAGCTGCTGTCGGAGGAGAGCGCCGCAGCGGATCAAGTGCGCACGCTGGCCTATCAGTGGTCCAACGCATCGAGTGCGGCGGACCGCAGCAACGCACTTCAGGCGCAGATCGACGCTGCGACGCGATCGCTGAACCAGATCCGTGGCAGAATTCGCGCCGCCAATCCGCGCTACGCAGAACTCACTCATCCCATTGCTCTGAGCACGACGCAGATCCGTACGCAGTTGCTGGACCCGGGCGTCAGCGTGCTCGAGTACTGGCTCGGCGAGTCCCGCAGCTATGTGTGGGTGTTGAATCGCAATCACCTGGGTGGTTTTGAGCTGCCCGCGCGTCGCGTGGTGGAAGCCGAGTGTGCGCAGCTGCGAGAGCAACTGATTGCCCCTGCGTCACTACCGGATTCCTTATCGATCGAGGAGCGCGTAGCGCGGTCGAAGGCCGAGTTGTCTTCCGTCTCCGCCAGTGGCCGCGGACTCGGCGAGCTGATCTTGCCTGCCGCGGCACGCTCGCTGCTGACCGATACGGTCGTCGTGGTGGCCGACGGCGCTTTACAGGCTATCCCGTTTGCTGTGCTGCTGCCCGCGGAATCGTCCGGCGCGCAAACAACTTTTGTCTACCTGCCCTCGCTCACGACACTGCGCAGCCTCAAGGCGCTACCGCATACGCATGCACCGGTGGGCGCGGCTGCCATTCTTGCTGACCCGGTTTATCGCCACGACGATGAGCGCGTGAGCGCTCACATATCAACCAATCCCACTGCCTGGCAGACCGAGGCGGCGATTGCGCAGCTGGGCCGTGTACCCTATACCCGCCTGGAAGCACAAGCTGTGATCGCAGTGGCCGACGCTGCTGTTTCTTGGCTCGCACAGGGTTTCGACGCAAACCGCGAAGCGGCGATGAAAGCATCGTGGGACCGATACTCACTGGTGCACTTTGCCACGCATGCCCTGCTTAATGAACAACATCCGGAACTGTCCGGCATCGTGCTGTCTCTCTATTCACGCGACGGCCACGCCATCGACGGTTTCCTGCGCATCAATGACATCTATCGGCTGCGAATGCCGGTGGAGCTGATTGTCCTGAGCGCGTGCGATTCGGCATCGGGCCAGGAGATCGGTGCCGAAGGGCCCGCATCGCTGGCGCGCGCATTTTTCTATGCCGGCAGCCATCGCGTACTGGCGAGTCTGTGGCCGATCGATGACCGGGCCACCGCGACGCTGATGGGCGCCTTCTACCAATCGCTGCTCGTAGAACATCACAGCGTCAGTGAGGCGCTTCGGTTGGCGCAGCAGCAGGTGGCTCAAAATCCAAGGTGGGCACAACCCTATTATTGGGCCGGATTCGTGCTCGAAGGCGACTGGCGCTGATCAGTGGACGACCCGATGGACTCCGACGCCGAGGCCTTCCGCATGCTGATGGCGCGGCTTGGCCAGGATGGCGACGGCGCCGACCAACGCTATGAGTCGCTGCGACGTCGGTTGATCATCTTTTTCCGATTGTATTTGCCGATCGAAGCCGAGACTCTGGCCGACCGCGTACTGGACCGCGTTGCCCGAAAACTAATGGAGGGTACACAGATCGAAGACGTGTCGAGGTTCACACTCGGCGTTTCCCGGATGATTCTGATGGAAAGTCAGTCGCGACTGACTCGCGAGCAGCACGCACTGCAGCGCGCCGCGCTATCAATCGATCCGCCCGCGACACCGCCCGACCTCGGTGAATGGGAGGAAGAGGAGACCCAGCTCGCGCTGCGTGTGCAAAGGTTACGCAGCTGTCTGGCGAACCTGGGAGACAGTGCGACGCATGTCATCCTCACCTACTATGCTGCGGACGGCAGCGCACGGATACCCGCCCGGCAGCGCCTCGCAGCGGATCTGGGCCTGTCGCTCAATGCGCTACGCAATCGAGCACAGCGGCTGCGAGGCATGCTGGAGCGCTGCCTAGCGGGATACCCGTTGCGTGATGAAAAGCCGATTGACGACACTTCTTCCATGCCATCTGATCCATCATGACGAGCGACGACGATACCTTGCAGGCCGTGCTGCTACATCGGATGCCAGAACAGGACATTGCAGCGCACAGCGAGCGGATCCTGCTGGAGGATGGTTTTGCCGAGCGGTTGCAGGGCGTCGAAACCGATCTGCTCGACGACTATGCACGCGGACATCTCACCCCGGAAGATCGAGCCGCCGTTGAACGTTATTTGCTCGTCGACATCATTCAGCGTGAACGGGCGCGCACAGCGCGGGCTCTGAGCCATCTGACGCCGTTGCGTCGCGGCGGCCGTAACCCACTGTTACGCTGGGCAATCCCGATGGGTGCGTTGCTCGCCGCCGGTATCGCCGGTGTCTATATGGCCCCTGCTCTCGTGTCGCTTTGGGCCGGCCGACTCATTGCGCCCTCAGCGTCGACGCAACAGGTTACCTTGCTGTCTGATTCACAGCGCAGTCGCAGCATCCGCACTGTCCACATCAACCAAGGTACATCACAGATCCGACTTCAGCTGGAGATTCCCGACACGAGTGTCGGCAAGACCTACGTACTGGTGATCGCTGGTCTGCCAGGCGCGCCGGTGCAGACGCTCGATCATCTCAAGCCCAGCCAGTCCGGGCCCTATCGATTTGTCGAGGTCACGATCCCGGTGCACATGCTCGCTGCGGGAGTGCACCGACTGACTCTCACACCGGCGGCTCTCACTGCGTCGCCACAGGGTTCCTACGACTGGTTGCTGCAGACCGAATGAACGGTCTCGACACAACGGCGTCAGGCATCAACGCACATTCGTGAGCATGTCAGTTTCGCAAGCAGGTCCGTCAAGCCTTTCTTCCTGCCCTAGCGCCCTTTCGGGTGTCGTCCATAGTTGTCCCGTTAAGGCGCGTTGCTTACCGTAATCGAACAGGCGCTCCAGCACATCAGTGCGAAAATCGAATGGCATTTGCAATGGATAGTCCCCCGGTATGCTGGCGATCGAGACGGTCATGCCATAACGCTGCGCGAACGCAGCATGCACTTCCACCGTTGTTCGGGCCAGCGCGCGCTGGTTCGCAGAAAAACTTGTCCTCGTAATCTGCAGCTTTCTATCGGGAATGGTACTACCCCGCACCGCCAATTGGCGGTTGAGGAGCACATAGATGCGTGCGCCCCGCAATGCGTCGCGCACGCCGGGTGGAATTTCCGACAGATCCGGTGCGATGAAGAATGGGGCGGTGGCAGCGCCATCGATATGCATTTCATCGTAGACTCCGTCAAGACCCTCGACGCGGATGAGCGTTGGCGGCAGCAGACCCGGATAGCTGGCCGATGCCACCAGCACCTGGCGAAATAGTCTGCGACCCGCGTCCGTATGCTGCGCGGCAATTAATCCCAAGTCCCAGATGACGATATCCTGCGTGTCCAGGTTGGTGGTGGCCACCAATAGCAGACGTCCCCTGGACGCCTCCTCACCCACCGCCTCTATCATCGCGTCGCTGAAGAGTCGATCAACCAGCTGCACCAACGGCTTGCCTTCATAGACACTGGCACGAAATAGCCACGCCGGGCCGGGCGATCGCATCAGTTGTTCGCAGCACCAACGCCTAAAAAGCGTGGTGAGCTGCTCGTCCCATGCGCTTCCCATAAAGGCAAACGGCGCAAGCAGAGCGCCGGCACTGACGCCCGTCACCACCGTGAACTGCGGTCGATCCGCCCGCTCGCTGAGTCCGATGAGCGCGCCCGCACTGAATGCGCCATGGCCGCCGCCGCCCGACAGGGCAAGAATGGTGATCGCGCCGCCGTCCGCGGCGACGGGCAGACGTTGCCAGAATTCAGCCGAGCGCGCCTCGCCGGATCGATGCGCAACCCCGACATAGCGTACCGTCGCGGGGAAGCCCGTTGGGGCCAGCGTATCGGATGGCGAGGCCGAGACCGGCCGGCGTGCACCGCTCGCACAGGCGGTCAGCAACAGAGTCGTCACGATGCAGAACACGCGCACCCGACTTGCGCGAGGTCGCGGCGAATACGACGGACCCTGACGGCTCGGCGCCACCTGTTTCAACGGCTCAGCTGACCGTCAATGTATAGGCGACAGTCTGCGTCACCGAGCCACCGGTTGCCGTGATCGTCACCTGATACGTGCCGGCAGCCGTGCCGGACGAGCCACCGCTGCTCGAGCTCGAGCTGCCACCAGACGAAGAGCCGCTGCCACCGCAGCTACCCAGGACCAGGGCGCACAGCAGCAGCGCCGTGCAGCGGGTCAGCGGTGAGCGCGATGCCTCCACCAGCTTCAAGCGCGGCCGACGCAGCGCGGCGAACGGCAGCAGAATGCCTGCCAACACCACTCCACCCTTTGCCCAAGGTGCCAATAGGCTGGCCGTCGCAGCAGTCGTGCTGATCGTGAGCGTGTCCGTGACGGCACTGCCATTGACCGTCACGGTTGTCGGGGAGAATGCACAGGCAGCTCCACTGGGCAGACCGGAACAACTGAACGCAACGCTCGCATCGAAGCCGCCGCTCGGTGTCAGCGTCAACGTGGCCGTCGCAGATTGCCCGGGCGTAACGGTTGCTGCAGCGCTTGACGCCGTGAGCGCAAACGAAGGAGTGGATGCGGATGCAGCTGAGTACTGATTCAAGAGAATGGTGGTGCCCGCCAGGATATCGGGCTTGCCATCGCCGTTGAAATCCGCCACGACGGCGAGGCCCAAACCCAATTCCAGATTCAGAACCTGATTGAACACATTGCCCGTGCTGGTGCTGGTAATCGGCGCCAGCGTGCCATCGCCGTTGCCGAATACGATGCCGCTGTCGGTGGAACCGAAGGCGCCCAGGAGGGCGACGTCCATCTTGCCGTCACCGTTGAAGTCGGCCACTGCAATCGACTCGCTGCAGCAAGTCATGCTGAAATTGGTCTTGTTGGCGGCCTTAAAGGTCCCGTTACCATTGCCCAGTGCGATCGCTATCTGAAGATAGTTTTGGGTGGATCCCCCGATCGTGACGATGTCGGGAATGCCATCGCCATTCATATCGGCGATGGCCAGCGTTGTCATGCTCCCCGTCCCGACGGCATTGATATCGTTGGTGACAATGCTGGTCGGTGACTGAAAGGTACCATCACCGTTCCCGAGCGCCACGCTGTATGAAATTGTCGGGTTGGCATTGGCCACCGGTGTGCTGGTTGCGAGAAACAGATCCGGAAAATCATTACCATTCACATCGGCGCTGGTCAGCAGATAGTACGTATCGGTGGCGGGGGTAGTCCCGCTGTAGAGAACCAGGGTCTTGGGCGCCTGAAAGGTTCCATCGCCGTTGCCCAGCTGCACACCGATGCCGACGTAGTAGGTGCCAGTCGTGGAATCCTCGTCGGTGTACTGATACACCGCATCGAGCTTGCCATCATGGTTGACGTCGATAAGCTGCAGATCCGTAAGTCCAGGGGTGTCATATTGGTTCGCCGCGTCGATGGTCACTGGCGTGAAGCTCGCCGTGGCGAAATCACCCTGTCCGTCGCCGGATGAGACAAAGATGCCACTGTTGCCACCGTCAAGTCCCACCCCGACCAGATCGGCTTTGCCGTCGCCGGTGACGTCACCAATCGCAAATGCGTTGTACTGCTCCATGGAATATGTCAGCGCGGTTTTGGCAGTGAAATTGCCCTTGCCGTCACCCAGATAAGAAGTGAACGTGGACGAACTCGCATCCTGGGCGACAGCGTCTATGACGCCGCCCGAAGTCAGTGGCGCAAGATTGGTGCCCGTGTACACGAAAGGTGCCACGGGAGCGCCCTGGAAGGTACCGTCACCATTGCCCATCAGTGCGTACGCCTGTCCGACGTCGAATTCATCCCCGCCGAACGCGCCGCTGTTAGCTGTACCCACCCACAGATCGACATTACCGTCCCCATCCAGATCGGTGGCCGTCAGATACCCGACCTCGGTATCCGAGACATAACTGGTGAGGAGCGTGAAGGTGCCATCGCCATGGCCCAGATAAATCGTGATTTCCTGGCCATTGTCCACCGCCAGATCGGGCTTCCCATCCTTGTTGAAATCAGCCACCGCAAGATTGCCTCCGAACCCCAGGACTTGGCCCGTGGCCGGAGTAAATGCCGGTGTACCGGCCGTAAAACTGCCGCTCCCATTGTTGAGCAGTACCACCCCGTTCGAGGCGATCATGTCGTTACTGCCGTTGTTACGGATATCGGCTGCGACCAGGTTTTTGATGAAGAGCCTGCCCGTGGCACCGGGCGTGGTCACTGCCATGGACTGTGCAGCGTTCAACGTGCCGTTGCCATTGCCGGTCAGAATCGAAATCATTTCCTGATTGGTTGACGAGTCGAGCGTGGCGACTATCACGTCCAGCTTGCCATCGCCATTGACATCGGCGACTACCGCCGCTTCCGTGGTGTCGCCTGGCACGGCGTAGGCGGTGGGTGAACCCAGCGTGCCATTCGCGTTTGCGATCCACACGCTGATGGATCCGGCCGGTCCGATGCCCACGATGTCGGCGATGCCGTCGCCGTTCAGGTCTCCCGAGGTAATGGCACTCAGCTCCACCGAATAGTCTGCATTGGACGGTTGCACAGCCATGCTCGCAGGATCGACCGTGGCGGAAAAGAGCCCAGTAGCATTCTGGATCGAATTGAAAGCGCTCCACGCCACCAGATCCTGACCCTGCGCGGTCTTGCCGAGGTAGACGGCGCGACGTGTGCCCAACCCGGACGTCGGATCTACGCACCCGTTGGGGAAAACATCGGCGCTGGTCGCCAGCTGTGCCTCGGAGTGCAGTGTCTGCTCGAAGTTCGCTGTTGTCTGCGTAAGCTGCAATGTCGGCGTCAACGTACTGGTGGGGAGGGTGTAGGTTCCGTCGAACAGGGTCAGGGAGCAGTTGCTCTGACGCTGCAGCGCCATCAGGTTGCCGTTGGGATTGGTGACGAAGGTTGAATTGCCAACGAACAGCGCATTCACAGGGCTGCCTAACTCCGCGGCTGCCAGTTGCCGCCGAATCTTTCGCTGCATAAGGGTCGCGGCGCGCTCAATCCGGGCAAAGGGTGTCAGTGTTCTCCATGACGGATGCTGTTCGGACCGGATCTCCCTCATGACGGCCCGCTGCTGCTCCAGCGTGAAGTTGGGATAAGACTTCGCGACCGCGGCAACCTTGGCAAAATCCACCGATTGCGGCGGCTCGATCAGGGGCACCATCAGCCCCGCGGCAATCGTCACGGCCCCAACGATGGACAAGACGAGGATCGGTCGAAACGGGCGACGCGTCTTCATGCCCTTTCGAGCCAACAGATTGGCGGACATCGCAGTTCGGGGTTGGTGTTCAATATTTGAACACCGAGCCGTTGTTGCTCGCTCCCCCAGCGTAGGTGGTGCCGTAGTAACTGCCGTCACTGGCTGCAAAGCCGACCGCCAGGATCGGTGCTTCAAGACGATTCATGAGTGCTCCCCTGTCCTCATCCGGATAGGCTCTCTATTGCAGGAAAGCCCGACCGCCACTGCCAATCTGGAGGGGATATCAGCTCACTGGATCGTCTCCCTCCTGATATGTAGTGACAGTCTTTGCAAAAACATCACGCACATTCTGAAAATAATTGTTGGTGAGGCGCCACGAAGGATTGGACGCAGGATGGCCCCGCGCGCCCCGGGCCGGCCCGTGCGGCGCAGCACCTGCCGCCACCGATACGCCGCGTCCGTATCGAATCCTTCACGCCGAGCATACTCGGCTATCGACACGCCGGATCCTTGCCATCCGCGTCAATGTGCAAGCCACATCGTACTCATCGTCGCCCGTTGTTCTTGTGTCAGCATGCCGTCCTCCTTTGGTTGAGTTCAGGCGACATGGCAACATAAATCTGAAACCTACGGCAGGGTGTGCTTACCTTATCGCTTACACTCGGATAGATTGATTCGGCTGGACCAATGGCGTGATGCGAAAGCTCATCGCTTTGTACCCGGCCGATGCCGCCGATACTGCGACCGCTCAATGTCCGTAACTACCGCGCACCACCGTAGTTCGCCTAGGCGCTCGAAGCACCTGCTGGCTCGAAAGCCAATTCCTCGGGGACTGCCCTGACAGCTCGCAGAACCAGTTTCACCTCCCAGGTCTTTCTGCCGTCTGCTGAGACGTCCAGTAATAGCTGGGATTGTTCGGGGACAGCCAGTCAACGGCGGGGGTACTCGTGGGGGTATCTTCGCAAACCGCTACCACGAAGCAGCTGAAATTGCCGGCCGTTTTTAGATCATTGCGACTCCAACCCGGGGAGCCAATATAATCAACTAGTTGCATAGCCATTCTCGTATTGTCTAGAGACTATACACCGCAACCCATTGACCCCTCCGTCATCTATATCGAGTCGAACCTGGAATCAAATTGGTCCGGCAGATCGAGCTCGGATGTCTTCCTCCCCAAGGAAATTCACGGCAGGGTACCGCCTACAGCGCGTATCATGCATCGCAAATGCAATACACGGATGCTCCATGAAGACCACGACCATTCCTCCCCTGCGAGTTCCCCCAGCGTTGCGTCGCGAAGCAGAGGCGGTGCTCGCCCACGGCGAAACGTTGTCCGCTTTTATGCTCGAGGCGCTGCAGAAGAACATCACTCAGCGCCGCGATCAGAAGGCCTTTATTGCTCGGGGCCTCGCGAGTGCCGCCAAGGCACGTCGCACGGGTCGATACGTAAGTGCGGAAACGGTACTGCAGGATCTTTCAACCCGCCTTGCACGTGCAAAACCAAAGACCACAGTCTAGATCGCGCGCACCGTGCGGCACTATACGGTCCGCTTTACCGAGGAAGCGCACGCAGACTTGCGGAGACTATATGACTTCTTGGTCTACAAGGACCCGCGCGCAGCCGCCAAGGCACTCAAAGCGATCCAACATAGCATCAAACTGCTGAACTTCTCGCCCTATTCTTGTCGGAAGGTCGCTGCAGATATGCCTCGTCTGCGCGAACTGCTGATCCCATTCGGTGCGTCAGGCTACGTCGTATTGTTTGAGATCGAGCTACCACGCACCGTCACTGTTCTCGCGGCTCGACATCAGCGAGAGGACGATTATCAATAGAATGGCACGCGGACTTCGTGCGTCGACCGTTATCTACCACTTGAGGCCAGGGGACACGGCGCTGCGTCTGGGGCACTACTTCGGTATCAATGTCGAGTTCTGGCTGAACCTGCAAAACCTCTACCAGCTGCGCGTGGCGGAGTATCAAGTCGGCGGCGATATAGGGGCTGCCTCGTCTGCGTGATCGTGCTGCCTAGTGCTGGCGACCTTCGACTACGGCTTTGGGACCGCTCTCGGCAGTGGGCTTTCGAACGAGTTACAGCTCCCGGCCATGGTAGGCGACTCTCCTTGCGCCGAAATCGTCGCCAGTTAGCTGACATTCAGGAGTTAAGATAATCACCACTTGATTAAGCTATGTGAATAGCAAGGAATTGATTGCGAGTGGCTACTTTCGGTGATCGAGTTGTCGAACGGACGCGGGCACTTGGACACCTTCTGTGTGTCGCCTGACGCTGCTGATCGGCTCTGGACTGGGGCCGAACCCTTGCGCCTCGCTGCAAATTAGGGGTAATTTCGAGCAGCCGCCTTCGCAGTCCCTGCGTTTCGGAACGACCTATCGATGACCACCGTTTCGCCGGACGCAGACGAAAACGCGAGCCACAAACTGCGTAAGGTACTGGGTCTTCGGGACCTGATTCCCATGCAGATCCTGATCGTGATCGGCACGTCGTGGACAGGAACGGCCGCTCATCAAGCCGGTACGCAAGTCAGTTTCTGGATCCTGGGCGCTGTACTCCTATTCCTCCCTGTTGCCGCCGTCGTGCAATATTGCGTCCGGATTTGGCCATATGAGGGTGGCGTCTATCAGTGGACCAAGCACGCTTTCGGCCCCTTTGCCGGCTTTATAAGCGCGTGGAACCTGGGAGCGTGGGTGCTGCTACTCGTTGCTTCTCTAGGTGTCCAAACGGCTAGCGGGATCAGCTATGCGATGGGACCGCGCGCGGCATGGATCGCCGACAACCGTGAGGTCATATCGAGTCTCAATGTGTGCATTTTTGCGGGGATATTCTTGGCGTGCGTACCCGGTATGCGCATCGGGCGGTGGATCTCTCATGTGGGTACCGCTGCGACGGTGCTGGTTGCGGGATTGTTGATCGTACTGCTGTTCGTCCATCCGCACGCCGACCCGGACCGCGCCTTCGTTGCTCCTCAACCGCGTTTTTCCGCCAATTTGCCGCTCCTTACGCTGGCAAGCCTGAACCTTTTTAGCAAAATCGCCTTCAATGGGTTCACCGCCTTGGAGCAAGTGGCCGTATTCGCAGGCGAGACACGGAATGCGGCACGCTCGATCCTGCGTTCTGCTTGGATCGCTGCGCCCATAATCGCGCTGATTTACATCCTCATGACGGGCTCCATCCTCACCTATGTGCCCGCCGATCATGTGGATCTGGTGAATCCCATCGCTCAAGTCATCGCGGCAGCATTTGGCGACGCGGGCGCAACCGGCAGCATCGACTGGGGTGTAGTGGTAAGCCGCGCGGCGATCCTCGGGCTCACGTTTGCAGCGATCGCTCAAGCCACCATCTACATTGCGGAAACCAGCCGCCTGCCGATGGTCGCGGCATGGGACCATCTGATCCCTGCTTGGTTCACCCGCCTGCACCCACGCTACCGCACGCCGACACGCTCCTTGGCAACCATCGCGCTAGCGGCCGTCTTGTTTAGCTTTCTTGCATCCTCTAGTGCCAGTGCGAACGAGGCGTTCCAACTGCTAGTCACGAGCGCCTTCGTCTGCTATGGCATCAATTATCTATTGATGTTCGCAGTGCCGCTGTTCCTAGGCACCCGTTTCAGCAAGCGTCCGGATCTTAAGCCCAGCGCATTCCTCCGCGCCGCGTGCATCTGCGGTGCATCGGTCACCCTTATCTCAATGCTGTTCAATCTCGTGCCAATTGTTGATGTTGCAAGTCCGTGGGCGTTCGCGCTCAAAGTTGGCGGAGCCGTGGTAGGAATCAATCTGGCCGCGACTGCAATTTATTGGCGCGGCTCCCCTCGAAACCAATCCGTCACATAGCTCGGCAAGAGCTCTTTTGCCGCAAGCGTTTCTGATTCGCAAAAGCTGCCGGTCACCGCAGTCAGCTAGGGATCATGAGGACTCACTCACCATGACAGAACGCAGCAGACTTTCCCCGGCCCGCGTGCGTTAAATGTTCAACGTCCAGGAACAGCTGCGAGTGTTCGGGGACAGCCAGTCATCGACGGGGATATCTGTAGGGGTATCTTCGGAAGCCGCAATGACGAATTGCCTGGAATATACGGCCTTTTCAGTATGAATGCGGTTCCAACCCGGAGAGCCAATCAAATTAACCACTTACGGTCACCGCTAGTCTTCAATCCCGTAGTATTTTCGACAAACTGATATAAACACTGATACACCTCTGCAGTAGCCCCCTTCGCTGTGGCTCTACTCGGATAGAAAGGAAGTACGATCTATGTTCAAAGATGGTGCAATGCCTAGAACCAGTGAAGTCGAGGTGTTTGCCGTGCAGCGCGGTCGCGAACGTTACGCCGAAGAGAAGCAATCTCTGGTCGAAGCGACCTTCCAGCCAGGCTTGAACGTCTCGCTGGTGGCTCGCCAGCATGGGATCGCGCCGAGTCTGCTGTTCTGCTGGCGCAAATTCTCCAGACAACCTCTGGTATTAGTCAACGCCTAGTCGCCGCGACCCGATGCCGACAAGACCAGTGCCGAGCCGCCTCGCGCATAACTGTCTCGATTGCGCCGTCCTGTCCGCGCTCAGGCGTCTATCAAGATCCATTCGGCAGGGGCTATGGCTGTCCGCCTGGTTTCAAATCCCAGCCAATTCGAAGGAGCGACCACGAGCTTGCTCTTGCTCGGATTCAGCCAGGCGCCCCACCAGGAAAAGGAGCTGTTGGCAATGATGTGATGCCGGCACAGCGACATGAGCCAAAGGTCCTCGTGAGCGGAGTCTGCGTCGTTGTGATCGACGACCACCGTACGCGCCTTCCCTCGTGTCCATTCTTTGGCGAAGGCAACGTCGTCCGAAAAGACAAAGCAAGCTGCATCGCCCAGACGATTCATCATGAAGCGTGCGGCAAGGTCGTAGTAAGCTAGCGGTAGCAGGGCATTTTTGCCAAATGCTTCCAGATAATCGCCACGTCGGACATGCACAGATACTGGGTTGGATGCTGCGCGGATAGCCGCAGCAATCTCCAGCGTTCTCTTGCTCGGTGGCTCGACAAGGCTGAACTCACCCCGAAGCTCGACCTCGACGTCTTGCACCATCAAGTACGACTGCCAATATCCTACCAGGTAGATCGCGCGAACGTCCGGTGCGATCTTGAAATCATAATTCAACGGGAAACTCTCGTTCAGGTGACCGGTCGGGTAGTGGTCTAGATACAGCAGCGGCGCGGCGCCTTGCACGATGTGCTGCCTCATGACTTGAATCTTGCGGAGTGCTCGAACGAGTCGCCCCGGTAGAGCGAATTGCGCTTTGTTGGACGTGACCAAGCGGTCAAGAACAGTCGCAGTACCGGTTTGCGCCGCGATCGCGAATTTATGGATGAGGATGGGTCTGCGCGCTCCGCGCACATGTGTATAGCGCGGCATTTGGAAGGCGATCCGTAAATCCGCGTTGCATCGCTTCGCCAGGTAACGTCCCGCCGCGTATTGAAAAAGCTGATTTCCGAGGCCCTCACTCTGCCGGACAATAATCTGCACCAAGTCTCCCCTCCGCCTTAGCAATGGTTTGTGGTCCGCGCTTTTGCGCCTCCTCAATTACGCGGCTCAGCTTCGCCTTCGCTTCTGCAACCGCCCAAAGACTCATACTCATGAGTCGCCTGCATGTTGGTCATTGTGGTCAATATAGCCAGTTAAGGCGGTAACGCAAAGGAGTTCCAACCGCTGCGAAATCGAACGAAGCGGTGCCATCGCGTCGCGCTAAATGCACGAGGTGTAATCCGCCGGACAGGTACGCCAGTGGAATTGCGCGCCAGTATTCACGAGAAGCGCTCGAATTGCGCACTGACGATTTTACACAAGCCGAGGTCTTGGCCGCCCACCAGCTGAAGGTGCTGTTGCCGATGATGAATGCCGGCAGGCAGCCATTCTGGCGAACCGGTGCGGTGTCGAATCATCTCTCCCGCGCACCACTGAAAGAGTTGGTTACCGAGCCCGCCCCGCAAGACCACAATGACCCGACGATCTAAACGAACCGGCTTGTTACGGGATGTTCCGCGCCTGGCGGTCGCCATGGGCCTTTGCTCCGAAGATATCGAGAATAGCAAATCGGGAGCGTTTGCTATAATCGCGTGGTGTCAGAGCGTTCCCCCCTCGATGCAGAGACGATTTCCGGCGGGGATGACGGCGGAACAGACGGTCCACTAACCCAGCTTTACGCGCGGTATTTGCTTCCCCTGATTCTGGTTCCGCTGCTACTTCCCGTCGCCGCGGTTTTGATTGTTCCAACGGCGTGGTTCGCCCAGCATTCCGGAATCAGCTACCTGGTCACGGTCGCTTACGGCGCCACCCTTCGCGACACGAACTGCCAGGTGGTGATTTACGGCGACTCGACCGCCATGCTGGGAATCGATCCTGAACGGGTCCGCCAGCTCACCGGCCTGAGCACGTGCAATATCGCCGAATTCATGGGCATCACCATGCTGGACGGCACCAGGCTGGTGGATCAGTACCTGGCGCGCAATCGGCGACCCCGGTACCTGATTTTCAACTACGCCCCGGAGGATTTGAATCCGGACCAGCAATACGGCAATACCAACATCCATTTATTCGAAGCCATTACTTACACTCTGCGTCAGCCTGGCCGCGGGGCGAATCTGTTGCTGCGGCATCCGGGCGAGTTCTTCGACTGGAGCTGTCGCGGTCTACGCATAGCCGCTGGGAGGGTGGTAACCAAGCCGTCTGAGAGCGTGGTGACCAAGCCGTTTTCGCCCGAGATTCAATACCTGCGAAACACGACTGGGGGCCGGATCCTGCCCGAAGACGCGCCTGCTCTTTCCAGCTGCTCCTACCTGAGTTATGCCAGCGCTCCCGATAAGAACTGGATTGAATTCTTGCGCTCGAAGTATGGTCGCGATGGAACCACGGTTCTGATAGACGCCACCCCGATCCCCGCGTGCGACCCGAACCTGTCCTTTTACCGCGGGAAACTGGCAGGCGTCGTCGACAACCGCATCGACACGTTGCCGGTAAATGACTTTCTGGATGGTGGGCGGCACACCACGGGGGCGGGCTCCGTTCTGTTATCCGAGCGGATTGCCAGCCAGATTCGTACGTTAGAGAACAATCCCGATTAAGACGAGCCTCAGCATTGCTCTTCTCCTCGACCATCTTCATATTCCTATTCCTGCCGTGCGCCTTGAGCGGCTACAATCTGCTGAGCCGTTTCGGCCGCACCGCGATGCTGGGATGGCTCGCCGCCATTTCCCTGGTGTTTTATGCGTACTGGGACCCAGTCTATTTGGGCCTTCTGGCGGCATCCATACTGATGAACTTCTGCTTTTCCTACGGGCTCGGGGAAGGTAAGCCGGAAGCTTGGCAAAACCGCTGTTTGTTCACCGCGATTGCAGCCAATCTTGCGCTGCTGATGTACTACAAATACCTGTTTCCGTTCCTTAACTTTCTGTACGGCCGCGGCCTGCTTCGCCACGGCTTCCCGGATGTAATCCTTCCGCTGGGGATTTCTTTCTTCACCTTTACCCAGATCGCTTATCTGGGCGATCTGCGCCAGCAGGTTGCCAAACGGGAGGGCCTGCTTTCCTATTCCGTTTTCGTCACGTTCTTCCCTCATCTCATCGCGGGCCCGTTAATTCATCCTCGCGATCTCTTGCCGCAACTCGAAACCGACCGGATTCGCCGCCCGCGCGCCTACGACGCGGCCATTGGACTGTCGTGGTTCATCCTAGGTCTCGGCAAGAAAGTGCTAATTGCGGACCGCATCGCACCGCTCGCGAATTTTCTCTACCAACATCCGTATAGCGCCGGGTTGTTCACGGCATGGCTCGGCGCTCTCGCCTACGCGATGCAGCTCTACTTCGACTTCTCCGGTTATTCCGACATGGCAGTGGCGCTGGCTCGCATGTTCTCGATCGAACTCCCCGTCAATTTCAACTCCCCTTACAAGGCCCGATCGTATATAGAGATGTGGCAGCGATGGCACATGACCCTCTCGCGCTATCTGAATGAGTACCTGTATACGCCCGCCGTCAACTGGGTATGCGCGTTACGTATCGCCCGAGGAAAAAAAATCAGCCGTAAGGCGGCCGCGACTCCGGAGGGATTTCTCAGCATGGTCTTCTTTCCTCTTATGTGGACCATGACTATCGCCGGCGTGTGGCACGGCGCCGGCTTCCAGTTCTTGATTTTCGGTGTGCTGCAGGGGATCTTTCTGACACTCAATCACGCATGGCGCTACCTCACGCCCAAAGGTTCCCGTTTTCACGATGTCATACCGGCGCCGCTGTCGGTTGTAATTACCTTCCTCGGGTTTCTGGTCGGCCTAGTATTCTTCCGATCCGCGGATGTCCACGACGCCTTGTACATTCTAGGCAGCATGGTGGGACTCCATCAAACGGGTTCCTGGTTCTCGATGAGAGAATATATGGAAGCGATACCGCGCTCCTCGTTTTTCCTCAGAAGCGGAGCTGGCTGCGTGGTCAGTCTGGCGTTCCTCTTCTTCGCGGTCTGGTCGTGTCCCAACACCCAGGAGATCTTTTCGCGTGTTTCGGGCGCTCGTATCCGCCGGCCCAGCTTGGTTCTGCCGAACCTGACCTGGCGTCCGGTGATGGCATGGAGTCTGGGCTTGACGGTGGTATTCTGCCTAGCGATCCTGATGCTGGATGCGGGAGCCCGTTTTCTCTATTTCCAGTTTTAGAATCGGGTCCGGTGACCCTAGCTTGCGTTCAACTTCAACTCAAGCTCCCGCACCAAATCGCCGACGTTCCTCAGGCTCTTGATCTCGCCCGGCGCGAATTTGACTTTGTAACGGCGGGTGATCGCGACGGCCAGGACTACATGTGTCAAAGAATCCCAGCCCTCTACGCTCTCGTCATTCGACTCACCCGTAATGACCAGATCTGGCCGTTCCAGGACGTCGCGGAAGATCTCCTGAATCTGGGCCAGCAGAACTTGATTCAGAGCACCTGCCCGGGAAAGTGGCGCCGCATCGGGCGCAAATCCATCGACTACCACGGGTCACGGCCTCCGACGCGAGAAGTCACGACGTTATCACAGCGGGCCGCGCGCTACTGCCACGTGAGTGCGGCGGCACACCAGGAATAGCCAACACCGAACCCCACCACCATCACGCGGTCTCCGGAACTCAATCGGCCCTCGCTTGCCGCATTTTGAAGTGCGATCGGAATCGTCGAGGAGACGGTGTTGCCACAACGTTCCATGCCGATATAAAAGCGGTCTTCCGCAATCCCGATGAATTTGCGCAAATAGTTCAGCATGTGGCGATTCGCCTGGTGAAAAACGAACAGGTCGTAGTTGGCCAGCGTGGTGTTGGTGCGCCGCAGCAAGGCGTTCGTCGAAGCGGGCACTTCGTTCAGGGTGAAGTTGAAGACCTCGGGGCCATTCATATACAAATTATCCGGTCCGCGCCAGTAGCCTTGGCCATCTTCGACCGCCTCGCACCCTGCGGCTCGAGCGCGCATACCACCGCCGGGCACGATCAGATTTTTCGCTCCCCGTCCGTCGGTGCCGAACACGAAGGGTCCCAGGGGTTCATCGTCGCGGGTTTCGGCACGGATCAGGATCGCGGCCGCCGCGTCGCCGAAAATCGTACGCACGCTTCCGTCGCGAGGATGGATGAACTTGCTGTAGGTCTCCGCCGTGATCAGCAGCACGTTGGCCGCCTGGCCAGTTTCGATCAACCCCTTCGCCAGGCTCAGTCCGTATACAAACCCTGAGCAGCCGAGATTGAAGTCGAGCGCTCCCGCGTCAGTGGGAATGTCAAGCGCCGTCTGCACCAGGCACGCCGTGGTAGGCAGGAAATAGTCGGGACTTTGCGTACAGAAGAGCAGGAAATCGATGTCTGCCGCCGCAGCCGCTCCAGACGCGAAAAGCTTCTTCGCCGCGGTGATCCCTAGGTCGGACGAGCATTCGCCAGCGGCTGCAATATGACGCTGCGAAATCCCGGTTTTGCTCTCGATTTTGGCGACCGGCCAGTCTGGAAACTCGCGAGCCAGATCTTTGGTTTGAAGCACGGCTTCCGGAAGGTGGTATTCGATGGCCCGGATCACTGCTTTCATGTAATGCGCAGTATAGCCACTCTCGACTCGCCGCGCTGGCGCTGGTCGGACGTAGATTGCGTGATGGCTCGAGAGCTTGCCGGGGTGCAGCGTTGTGGCATTCGACAATCATTCGTCGGATGGCGGCGTGGCCATGGTCCTTAGTGCCTTCCCAGCGTCGAAATGATGGAGAGCGAAACCAACCGAGGCTATGGCGCGGCGGCAAATTGTCGGAGTACCTTTGATGCCCGTAAAGCAGTGCTGGGAATTCCGCCCGGACATCGGTGGCGCTACGAGATATTCGACTTCCAAGGACAGCCGAAGCTGTCCAGTGGCAGCCGATCATCGGTTGAGGCATCAATTGGGGTAGCGTCATGTTCGAAGATCGGAAAAACGCGCAAATTACCGCTTATTTTCCGCTGATGCGAGTCCAACCCGAGGAGCCGGTTGTTTATTTATTAGATATTTATAGAATTAATATAAAGTTACTTATATGCAGCAATGTGGCGCCGCGTCGATGGCATGGCCCCCAACCACGAGATATTCCGGCTACCGCGTCGCGCTCCATCGCCACTTCCACTTCGAGACTTTCGATGTCGCGGAAGACGTGGCGGCGACGAGTGCACCGCGTCCCTCGCAGTAATAAAGCACTCCGACCTGCTAAGCGGGGGGTCCGCGGCGGTTCTGGGATTACTTGACGATACCATGCAGGGCGCAGACCAGTGTGCGGAACTGCCACTCGGTAATTTTGGTCCCGCCTAAGATCTGTTCCGAGGCGTGGACCTCGCGCGTTGGATACTGCGAAAAATCCATGGCGAAGGCGCGATCTGGCCAGATCACGATGGGACGGTCATCATGCAGATAGAACACCGCGCCATCGTCAAATCCCTTGGCTAGAGACTCACGGATGGTCGGCGGTTTGAAGCCCGGGGCGGGCGGATAGCCTTTTGCCCACGCGGGTTCGTCTGAAACGATCGTAGGCATGGTCGAGTGCCTCCGTTCTATTGAACTGCAAGGGTTTGGTGCGGTACGGGTAGCGGCGCGTGAGCTGTGCTATCCGATCGAAAAAATTCCCGCCGGCGCGCATTACCGCACCAGCGGGTCAAACCTGAGTTCATCCGATCATCTCTCGTGGGTCGAGTGGTGGCCGTTAGGGAGGTCTGAACTCAGGAGTGCACGGTACTCGGCCGACGCGAGCGCTGTCGGTGCGGTGGCCCACACGGCGGTTACGACTCGCCGCCAGCTTGAATCGAGCTGGTAGCCGCAACAAGCGTTTCTGGACACGCCCCGGACTCGACGACAGAGGCGCTGGTTTCCAGCGGACGCTTATCTCAAGCAATTGAACGTCGGCTGCCAGACATTGAATCTGAAGCGGCGCCACCTTGAAGGTATCTATGCGGTCGTCCCGACGGCGGCGCCGACGAGCGATGGCACATGGTCCTGCGCCTCACTACCTTTGGCATACGTGCGCTAGCCGACCGACAAGCCAGGTTTCGACGCGTAGCTTCGACCCTGCGGTGTGTAGGTAACCTGCATCGACCGACCTCGGGCGAAGCGGGCAAACAGAGCGCAGTCCCGCTCCAGGGTGCGGCAATACCCACCCGCTCGCAAACCAAATGAGCATTTCAATATGAATGACCAGTCATCGTCGTCTCGCAAATTCATCGTTGCCATAGCCATGGCCGTCGTCGTCGCCATCGGTACCGTTACGTTCGCGCTGCGCTCCCACCGCCCGACCGCGGTCGCGCAAATTCCGGCCGTCTCAGCCTCGGTTCCGCAGACTCCGGACGCCACGACCTCGATCTCTCAGACTCAGGATGTCCCCGCCGTGGTCCCACAGACTCCGGACGTCCCCACTTCGGCCGCTCAGAGAGATCGTCTCGCCTATTCAGCCGGCGACACTGCTGTTCCCGCTGCCGTCGAGCGCAAGTCCGCTGCTGACCGGCCTATAGCCAAAGCGCACACCAGCCTTGGCACTTCCAACCGCAGCGTCACGCGTACTGATTCTGCTGTCGTATCAAGCGAGAAACCCGCAGTCGCGACTGTCGCTGGCGGCATGGACGGTGGGACGAGCGTCGACGCGCCGATGACGCCGTCGGCTCCCAGCGGTGTGGCCGCCAATGCACCGGAAGTGGCTATGAGCACCGAGCCCGCCACATCCAGCTCTGCGCCGGCCGCTTTAAGCACCGGGACTACGACTTCGGACATCCGGATCACCACTGCGGTGCAATCCGAGATCGCGCCCGACAGCAGCAGCAAGGACGCTAACGTCGGAGTGACCACCACAAACGGCATCGTCGTGCTGACTGGCACCATGGCCACTCAGGACGCCATCGATCACGTCAAGGGCGTCGCCGAGAAGGTCAAGGACGTCAAGAGCGTAGACATTTCCGCGCTGAAAGTCATCAGCACCTAGAGACTCCCAAAACCCAGGCGCTGCTCGAGGAGCAAGCGACTCGCCGTGGCGATGGCAGCACGGCGGCGGGCATGACTTTGGCCAGCTCGCACCAAGTGGCGCCCGTATTGCTTATGAAACGCGGTGCGCCTTGGATATGGCCGTTTGTGTTTGGAGTCGACTATGTCCGTACGACAGCGCCGCACTACTCGTTTTGCAGCCCACGCCGTATGACCCCATCACCTATGACGATCTGGGGCGTATGGTCGACTTGCACGTCACCCACAGGTTCTGACCACCGCTGCGTGGGTTGGCCGATCACGCTGGACTGGTTGCCGCACCGCTCTGTCCGAATTCCGCCGATCAGTTCACCATTGGAGCGCTCCGAATAGCCTAGAGAACCTTTTTTCTGAGCTTTGCGTCGCCAATTCTGAATCGACGCACGTTGTAGACTTCACGTCTCGCCCGAAACTGAAGCCTTCATGTCGCTATACCTGCCTATTGCCTTCCTGTTAGTGCAGCTCATTGTTTTGGTCTTCTTCGGGCCCTCGGTGACTGGACCTGCGGCCTACGTCCTGATGGTGGTCACGCCGCTGTTAGCGGCTGCGGCGACGCTCTGGCGCGGGCGGTCGCACACTACCTCGGTTCGCTCCGGTTGGTACACCCTCTCGTTGGCCCTGACGATCTGGGCGGCGGGCGCTTTCGGTAATCTGTGGCAGGAAATGGTCCTGCATCGTCAAAACGAGATGTACCGCGCCAGCATGCTGGCATTTAATCTGGCGGTGGTACCGACCACATTCCTGCTGGCCAGCGACTGGCGGCTGCATGGGCGGCAGCTGTTACGCGCGGTCGATGCGCTGGTGGCACTCGCGCTTGGCTGCGCGTACTTTCAGTACACCTGGAGCATGATCAACGACCATTCGGCTGCCGCGGAAGCCGGCGTGGCCTACCTGGTGTGGCTGCTCGATCTGCAAAATCTCTACCTTGCAGCCGGCGCGCTGGTTCGCTGGTACGTCGCGGAAGACCGCGACGAACGCGACCTGTTCCGCGCGCTTAGCGTTTATACGCTGGTCTACTTTGTCATCGTGTTCATCAATGACCACTACTTCGCCGGTAACCCCGCATTCGGGCCGCAATACGGCACGCTGGTCACGCTGGCCTTTGCGGTGCTCTGCAGCTTCGCCTTACGCGCTCCGTCAGGCAAGCCGGTGCGGGAGGTAGACTCGACCCTGGTGCGCATGGTACGCAGCGGCAGCCCGATCTTGCTGGCGGTCGCGCTGCTCACGGCGTCCTTGTTTCTAATCCGAGTGGATTATCTCTGGGGTTGCGCGGGTATCCTGATCGCGGTGCTCGGAATCGGTGTGCGAACAACCTTGGTCCAGGTGCGTCAAATCGAGCATAGAGAAGCCCTGCGGCGAGAGGCATCGGCGCTGCAAACCATTGCCTGGACCGATGCACTGACCGGCGTGCCTAATCGCCATTTTTTCACCGAGGCGCTCGCGCGCGCCTGGCGCAGCGAGCGCCGTCCCGGACAGCAGGCAATCCTGATGATCGACATCGATCATTTCAAGCTGCTGAATGATCGTTATGGTCACCCCGTGGGCGACGGCTGCCTGCGCCAGGTCGCTCGGGCTCTGCAGCGCGCTTTGGTGCGACCGGATGATGTGCTGGCGCGCTACGGCGGCGAGGAATTCATCGTACTTCTACGCGACAGCCCTGCGGCCAGCGCGCAAGTCGTGGCGGAGCGACTGCGTGCGTCCGTGCAGGACCTGCGCATTCAGAATGCAGGCAGTCCCGAGCGGGTGGTGACGGTTAGCATTGGCGTTGCCAGTGCTGAGCTCACCGACGAGGCTGTGGCCGCGCGGCTGGTCGAGGATGCCGACCGAGCGCTGTACGAGGCCAAGTGTGCCGGGCGAAATCTGGTAAAGCTGGCGACAGACCGCGCCGATGATGAGGCCCCGCTCGCGGCGAGTATTACCGCCCGACATCGGCGCTTGCGAGGGTAATCCTGCATCAATGACGGTCGTCAGGTCGTCATTAAACTCCCTGGCGTGATGCCGCCTTCAACGAATGGCGGCGCCACGCGCAGTCCCAAGTCGGCACGGCTTCTTCATTAGATTTACCTGAACTGACCAGCCTCATTGACGCAGCCGCAAGATGGCGGCGGTACCTGATACAGGATACCGGCGGCGGTCCGACAACTCATCTGCCAGGCGGCGTCATGTGCGCCAATTGGCTGGGCCGCAATCATGATTGTTAACAACATTAGTAGAATTGTCTGCAATCCATGTGTTCGGAACGGCATAAAAGTACCTGTCGTGGCCACCTTTAGGCATTTCGTCAGGCGACAGCGGGGGACCAACGCGCCGTGTCTGTGCACAACAAGCCTACGGATTGTGCCTTTATTGTGCACAGCGCCTGGCGGGCGCACCACGCCATGGCAGTCGTCAAGGCGAAAATGCCCTGGCGGCATCGGAGGCGCGCAGGCGCGGCGGCAATTGGCGCGGCATTGCAGGGGGCGATCCGGTGACAGATGCCGCATCACAAAGACCTGTCTACGCCTTCCGGTTACGTGATGTTCCTGAGCCGAATTCTCGCCGCCTGACGGAGCGCTTGGCGGGTAGCGCCGGATCGTCTGCGGGCGCACTCGCGCGGCGTTCTCACTCTGGCACGGAAGGTGCTTGGCACGCCTGGAGTCGTCCACACCAACAGACCATCACGACGGGGAGCGCACAGGCCATGCAGTCCCTCTGGATCATTCAGCGCAGCAAGCATCTCGCTCTCGCCGCGGCCGGGTCCGCACTGCTGATCGGCGCCGCGGCAGCGGGCGCCGCCGACACGCAGGTCGACAGCGCGGACTCCTCCGCGGAACTGCAGGAGATCGTCGTCACGGCCAACAAGCGCGCCCAGGACGCCAAGGACGTACCCGTGAGCATCGGCGTCATCGAGGGCAAGGAGCTCACCGATCTACACGTCGACAGCTACGAGGACATCTCCCGCCTGGTGCCGGGTGTGTCGTTCGCTGCCCACAACAACGGCCCCAACGGTGCCGGGCAGGACAACATCACGATCCGCGGCGTCAGCTCCACCGTAGGGAATCCGACCGTCGGTACCTACATCGACGAAGTACCCATCATCACGATCACCGGCTACGAGGGCGATGCGGAGCCCCGGCTGATCGACATCGACCGCATCGAGGTGTTGCGCGGCCCGCAGGGCACCCTCTATGGCGCGAGCTCCGAAGGCGGCACGGTCCGTTACATCACGGTGCAACCCGATTCGCACGACACCAGCGGCTACTTCCGTCAGGAACTGTCCGGCACTGAGCATGGCGGCTTCAACTACGATGAGCGCGGCGTCCTCAACCTGCCCATCACGCCGGACGTACTCGGGCTGCGGATCTCGGCCGAGTATGGCCACAACAGCGGCTATGTCGATCATTACGCACTCGACGGCTCCCTCGCGCTCGGCACGGCGACAGCCGGCGCGCTGGTCAAGAGCGGCGTCAACTCCGACAGCAATCTCGCCCTCAACGTCAAGGCGCTTTGGACACCCAGCGAGAACATCAGCGTCACTCCGGCGCTGCTGTATCAGCGCACGGTACTCGACGATTCCTCGACCTTCATGCCGGGACTCGGGCTGTTCAAGGAATTCAACCAGGTGCCCGGTTATGACCGTGATGAACTGCTCATCCCGAGCCTGACCGTGAAGGCGGGACTCGGTTTTGCCGATTTCACCAGCGTATCGGGCTATGTCAATCGCAACGTGCTGCGCGACGCGGACGGCACCTACTACAACACGACTGCAGTCGTGCAGTTCTACCTGGATCCCCAGACCACTCCGCCCTACACCACGCACGAAGCGGCCAACAATGACATCCTCGGCAACATCGCTTCGCCGGTGACCTTCACCGACCATTTCAATACCTTTACCCAGGAGTTTCGCCTGTCCTCGCCGGCCGAGCAGCAAGGCATCAAGTGGGTCGGGGGGCTGTTCTTCTCCAATCAGGAGTGGACGCACCTGGACTACGAGCCGGCTCCCGGGTTCATGGCCGCCTTCCAGAGCATCTACGGCTATTCGATCAACACCGATCCGGTGCTCAATCCCACGGTTGGCACCGCAGCATATAACCCCACGTTCTGGGCCAACGATCTGATCTGGGAGGTCTACGATCACAACACCGTCAAACAGTACGCGGCCTTTGGCCAGGTCGACTTCGACATCATGCCGACTCTGCACCTCGGTGTCGGCGACCGGTACGTGCGCGCCACCGAGTCATTCACGGAGTTCGGCTCGGGCTTCTTCGAATTCGGCAACGCCGGTGCCTATGGCCTGCCGCTGTACGCGCAATCGACCTCGTTCTCGAATTCGACGCCGAAGGTCACACTGACCTACGATGTGACGCCGGAGTCGACCTTGTACGCATCTGCCGGCAAGGGCTTCCGCCTCGGCGGCGCCACCACTCCGAATACCAACGCGGCCTGTCTCGCCGGGCTCGCCGAGCTCGGCGACACAGCCGCGCCCAAGTCCTACGGGCCGGACCAGCTCTGGAGCTACGAGCTCGGCAGTAAGTCGCTGGTGTTCGAGAAGACCTTGTCCGTGAACGCCGATGCGTATCTGATCAATTGGACCGCCCTGCAGCAGACGATCCAGATCCCGATCTGCGGCGGCGCGCTCAACATCAACGTCGGGGATGCGCGAGCCGTCGGCGGCGAGCTCGAGGTGCGCTACAAGCCGCATTTCGCACCGGGCCTGACGCTGGGCGCCAACCTCGGTGCCGAGCATGCTTACATCACGAGCTCGACTGATCTGAGCCCGGCAAAGACCGGCCAGAACGTGCTGTACACGCCCGACGTTACCGCCGCGCTGCTGGCCAACTACGTCTGGAGGGTCACCGGAGACATCAACGGCTTCGTGCGCGGCGACTACGAATACACAGGCACCTCCTACGGCAGCTTTCTGCTGCCGGCGCCGGGCGCACCCAATCCGTCCTACATCGATCCGGCCTACAACGTCGCCAACCTGAGCCTGGGCGCCGGCGTTCGCCAGTTTGAGTTCTCGGTGTTCGCCAAGAACCTGCTTAACAACCACACCATCCTGCAGTCGCCCACGATTAACTCGGTGACCATGGGCTACACGCTTCGGCCGCTGACGGTGGGGGTGGCGTTCCAGGCGAAGTTCCCTTAAGCCGGAATCGTGGCTGCAGCGGCGCACGCTTCCGATGCGCCGCCGCTGCAGGTATTGTGAGCAGCATCTGCGATGCGAATCAAAATCATCAACCCCAATACGACCGCGTCGTTCACGGCCGCCTGCCTTGCGGCCGGGCGCGCCGTGGCCAGCGCGCACACGGAACTCGTGGCCGCGCACCCCTCCACGGGCACGCCCTCGGTGGAATGTCACCTCGAGGAGGCTATCGGGACGCTCGGCGTCGTCGAGCAGGTGCGCGCCGGCGAGACGGCCGGCATGGACGGGTACGTCATCGCCTGCTTCGGAGATACCGGCCTCGAAGCCGCGCGTGAGATTGCGACTGGACCAGTCGTCGGCATGACCGAGGCGTCACTGTATGTCGCAGCACTCATTGCACCGGTGTTCTCCATTGTCACGCTGCCCCGGCGCACGCAGGTGTTCGCAGAGCGCGTCCTGCGACACGCGGGGCTCGGGCACCGCTGCCTCATCCGCGCCATCGATGTGGACGTGCTGGACTGCGAAGACGAGGCCGACGCCGTGTTTGAGCCGTTTCTCGCCGAGGCACGGCGCGCGGTCAGCGAGGACCATGCGGAGGCCATCATCCTCGGCTGCGCCGGATTGCAACCGCTCATAACACGGCTCGAGAGCGCCCTCGGCGTGGCTGTCATCGAGGGCGTCGCGGCGGCGGTCAAGCTGGTTGAATCGCTGCTCTCGCTGCGACTTACGACCAGCAAGCGCGGCGCCTGGGGCTACCCGAGCCAGAAGGCGCTGGCGGGCGCCGCTGCCGCGCTGGCCATGGGCCAGGGCTAGGCTTGAAGTACGCCTTTCGCAACGCGCGCGTGCTCACGATGGACGCGGCCGGCACCGAGCACGCCAGCGCCACCGTCACGGTCGATGCGGGCATTATCCGCGCCATCGACACTAGTGACAGTGCTCGCGTTTCCGGGCCGGACACTGCCGGCACGCGAGAGATCGACGCCAGCGGCAAGCTGCTGATGCCCGGCCTCATCAACGGGCACTTCCACTCCTCGGTCAATCATCTCAAGGGCTCGCTCGACAGCCTCCCGCTCGAGATCTTCATGCTGTTCGAATCCCCATCGGACGGCGTGGCGGCCAGTGAGCGCGCTGTCTATCTGCGCACCATGCTCGGCGCGCTCGAAATGATCCGCGGCGGCGTGACCGCAGTGCTCGACGACGCCTTTTTCGTGCCCTCGCCCAGCGCCGCGCTCATCGATGCCGTCATGCAGGCCTACGCCGACAGCGGCATGCGCGCCGTGCTGGCGCTCGATCAGCCCGATGTCCCCGAGATCGACAAGCTCCCGTACCTGGGCGAGCTGCTGCCTGCAGAGCTGCGGGCCCGGGCAGCGGCACCGGCGCCGATGGATGCCGGCGCACTGCTCGAATGCTATCAGCACCTGCTGCACCGCTGGCACGACCAGGCGGGCGGTCGGCTGCGCGCGGCAGTCTCCTGCTCCGCCCCGCAGCGCGTGACCCGGCGTTATTTTGCCGCGCTCGATGAGCTCAGTGCGCAGCTCGGCCTGCCCTTTTACATCCACATCCTCGAGACCAAGCTGCAGCGCGTGCTCGGCGAGGAGCGGTACGGCGGTCGCTCGCTTATCCGCTACGTGCACGAGGCCGGCCACCTGAGCGATCGCCTCAACATCATTCATGCCATCTGGATCGATGAGGCGGACATGGATCTGATCGCCGCCGCCGGCTGTGTGATTGCGCACAACCCGATCAGCAATCTGCGCCTCGGCAGCGGCGTCATGCCGTTTCGCAAGCTGCGCGCGCGCGGCATCCCGATCTGTCTTGGATCGGATGAAGCCATTGCCGATGATGCCATCAGCATGTGGTCGGTGGCCAAGCTGGCGGGCTTGATCCACAACATCGCCGACGCCGACTACGAGCGCTGGCCGCGCGCGCATGAGATCCTGCAATGCCTGATCGGTGGCGGCGCGCGTGCCATGCGCCACCCGCGGCCGCTCGGGCAGATCGCCGTCGGCCAGCAGGCCGACCTGGTCCTGATCGACCTCGATACGCTGGCCTTCACGCCCCTGAACGATCTGCAGCGGCAGCTCGTCTATTGCGAGAACGGCACCTCGGTGCGCATGACGATGGTCGCGGGGGAGATCATCTACGAGAACGGTCGCGTCCGCGGCATCGATGAGGCCGCGATCCGCGCCGAGGCGCGCGAGCTGCTCGCCAACCTGCAGCGGGACAACGAGCCGGCGCGCGAAGCCGCGCAGCGGTGGCTGCCCTACTACCGGCAGATGTACCTCAAGGCCGCGCGTCGCAAAGTTGGAATCAATCGCTGGGTCAGCGGGAGCGATCAGCCATGACCACCCGTCCCCCCGGTGCACCGCTCGCGACGCACGGGCGCTTCGACTATCATCCCATCACCGAGCGTCCCTCGTTCCGCTGGCCGAATGGCGGCCGACTAGCCGTGTACTTTGCGCTGGGACTGGAGCAGTACCACTTCGGCGAGGGCATGAGCGAGAACCTGGTGGCGGGCGGCGCTCATCCGGACGTGCTGAACGCTTCGTGGCGCGAGTATGGCAACCGTGTGGGCGCCTGGCGGCTGCTGGAGTGCTTTGCGCAGTATCAGCTGCCGGTCTCGATCCTGCTCAACAGCGCGCTCTGCGAGCACGCCCCGCAGCTGGTGCAGGCCTGTCAGGCCGCCGGCTGCGAGCTCATCGCGCACGGTTACTCGAACTCCGACACGCTCAGCGGACTGAGCGAGGCGCAGGAAGCCCAGTATCTTCGCCAGGTAGCCGCGCAGATGCAGCAGTTCAGCGGCCGCGCACCGGCCGGGTGGGCAAGTCCGTGGATCGCCGAGAATCCTCTGACGCCCGATCTGCTGCAAGAGAGCGGCTACGAGTACCTGCTCGATTGGTGCATGGACGATCAGCCGGTCTGGCTGCGCACGCGTAGCGGCCGCATCCTGTCGGTGCCCTACAGCCAGGAGCTCAACGACAGCTCCTCGATCATCGGCCGTCAGGCGGATGCGGCCGCCTTTGCCGCCGCCATCATCGATCAGTTCGAGGAGCTGCGACAGGGAAGCGATCAACCCCTGGTCATGAGCGTCGTGCTGCACAGCTTCATCAGCGGCCAGCCGTTCCGGCTGCGCGCGCTGCGGCGCGTGCTCGAGCACATCGCACAGGCGCGCGACACGCTCTGGCTGACGCAGCCGGGAGACATCGCGCGCCACTACCGCTCGCTGAATCTCACATGAGTTTGAAACGCACGACCGCGCTGGTGCTGCTGGCGCTGCTGCCGATCGCCTGCGGGTCGCGAGCTGCGCGTTCCATTATCGCAGTCCGCGGGCTTAGACCCGCTGCCGGATCGAACGCCCCACATTGACCGAGCTTACGCCGGGACATGCGGTCGCGTGCCAGTATCCGCACTGAGGGAAGCCCATGAAGCCATTCAAGCCCGATCAAACCTTTGCCGCCGACATCGCGCTCGCAGTCCGGCAATCCGTCAACCTGCCCCATCTGCGCACGGTGGTGGGCCGGCACGTGGCCGTCGCGGTCGCCGATCCGCGCGTCCAGCAGGCGCGGCGCGTGCTCATGGGCGGCTCGGGCGACAGCTGGTTTGCGGCGCTGAGCGCGGCGCCCGCCTGGCAGCGCTGGACCGGGCTGGCCACGGAAGCGCGCACGGCCATCGAGCTGGCGCGCTACGAGATCATGCTGCTCGAGCCGCGTGACCTGGTTGTGAGCATCTCTAATTCGGGAAGCTCCTCGCGCGCGCGCGAAACAGTGCTGCTGGCCAAACATCGAGGCGTAACCGCCCTTGGCGTCACCGGCAGCCTGACGGGACCGCTGGCGCGGCAGGCCGATCTACTGGTGCATCGGCCGGTCGGCGAGCAGCTCGATCTGCCGCCACACTACAGCCGTTGCCTGCTCAATTTCGCCGAGTACATGGCCGTGCTCTACGCGCTTTACAGCCTGGGTCTGAGCCTCGGCGTGCAGCGTGGCCGCATCGACGCCGCTGAGCGCGAGGCGCAGCTGGCACGCATCGAGCAGGCCATCGAGTCGCAAGGCGCGATTGCAGAGCGCATCGAGCCGGCGATCGCGCGCCTGTGCGCCGAGCTCGGTGACATCGATACCATCTGGGCCATCGGCGCGGGACCGAGTCGCGGCACTGCACAGTACTGCGCGGCCAAGTTTCACGAGCAACTGCCGATCAACGGCATCGGACAGGATCTTGAGGAGTGGGCACACCTCGAATATTTCCTGACGCTCAAATGGGGCGCGCGCGCCGCGGTACTCGTCATCGCGCCGCCGGGCAACAGCTTCGATCGAGCGCAGGAGATGGTCACGGGTATTCGCAACGCCGGGGGTCGCGCGATCGTCGTGAGCTCAGCCCCAGCAAACGCTTTCCCCGACGCCCACCTGCACCTGAACCTGGAGGACGGACTGGACGAGTGGCTCTCGCCGCTGAGCTATCACCTGCCGGCGCAGCTGCTGGTGCTGCATATGGCCGCCCGTGCGGGGATTCCCTACATTCCTATGCGCCGTCACGACGGCACCTGGCTGATTGCCAAGGGCATTGTGCGCGACACCACCGAGGGCCTGGAGTAACGGTATGAGCGCGCCGGCTACACCCGACCTCGTTATTGTGGGCCAGGTGACCATCGACGATGTGGTTCCCGCCGCACCGGGCCCCTGGCAGCGCCAGATCGGTGGCAGCAGCCTCTATGCCGTCGCGGGCGCCCGGCACTGGATCGAGCCCGAGCGCATCGGGCTCGTGGCCTGTGTGGGGCAGGATTATCCGTTCGACGTCGCAGCGCTGCTCGACGGCATCGGCGTGCGCTGCGCTCTCACGCAATTCGAGGCCCCACATCTGATCGAATGGCTGATCTATGAGGCCGATGGCAGCCGTCGCTCCCTGCCGCGCAACCCCGAGCTGCTCGCGATCGGCGCGGAAGGCAGCTGGTCGCAGCCCGCATCCGCCGCGCTCGATGCCGCCCTGCAGGCGAAGATGCTGCAGATGGCCCCGAGGCTGCGCCAGATCCCCGAGACCTGGTGCTCTGCGAGCGCCGTGCATCTGTGCCCGCAGTTTGGGGATCGCCACGGCGAGACCGTGCGCGGCCTTGCTGGGCGGGTCCGCTGGATCTCCGTGGATCCTTCCCCCCATTACGCGCGGTCGGCGGATGCCGCTGCGCTCGCGCACAAGCTGCGCGGAGTCAGTGCTCTGCTGCCGAGCGCGCAGGATCTCGCGCAACTGCTGCAACGGCTCGCACCGAGAGCGGCGGCACAGGCACTCTCGCAGGCCGGCTTTCCAGAGGTGGTGCTGCGCCGAGGCGGCGAGTCGATCCTGGTGGCGCACGCGGGTCAGCTGCACGAGCTACCCGTGAAACGGGTTGCCCCGCTCGATCCGACCGGCGCCGGCGACGCCTTCTGCGGCGCCTATGCGGCTTGCCGCCTGAGCGGACTGCAGCCTTTGGATGCCGCGCGCCGCGCGGCCGCGACGGCCGCGCTCGTAGTGACATGCCGCGGAGTCGAAGCGGCGCTCGCGTTGGAGCGGCCGCAAATCTGAGCCGGTCTGGGGCGAATGCCCTGGGTGTAAAGTCTTAAAGCGATCCAGGTTGATGCGTCGCACCACGACGTATGAGAACCCGCTCTTGCCCGCCCGAACCACCCACGACGGCGCTTAATTCAATTCAGAGGTGTCCATTTCCTCGTCCAAGGACTCTTTGTCAGAGAAGGCGAGTTTTTGCGCAATCATCAGGGATTGACATGCCGAGCAACGTGCTGACGCAAATGCCCGACGCGCCGTTGCCCATTCAGGCTAATCTTGCAATGCATTCGCTTGCCGAAGCGTCGGCGCACAGCATCGACGTGCCCGCGCAAATAGCGGCGAAGTGACCAACCTTTTCAACGCAGTCCACGTTCAACATAGACCTTGAAACCGTAGGGGAGAACATCAAATGAAAATCGCGTTCAGAGTGATCACCGAAGTTGTTGCCGCAAGCGTTGTGGGTGCTTTCCTTGCAACCCAGGCAGCCGCCGGTTGTCTAGACGTTCCGGGAATTAAATTACCCTCGACCAATAACCCCGGGAATCTCGAATCCGGGTTCGGATCCGCACGCTTCATCAAAGCCGGTTTCACGCAGGTTTGGGAAGAAGAAGAGGAAGCGCAAGTCGCCCCGATCGTGGGCCTCTGGGCCTTCAATTACACCTCCGAGGGCAATATGGCCACGCTCGGCATTCCCGACGGAACCCCCATCGACGGCGGCGTTACCACCTGGTTCGCCGACGGCAATGAGAGCACGTACTCGGGCATGCGCAACCCTATCGTCGGCGCTGTGTGCCTCGGTGTGTGGAAGCGAACCGGCGAACACACCTACGTGCTGAACCATATCGGCCTGTCCTGGGACCCACTGGCTCCTTCCATAAGCCCCCCCAACGCTCCCGCCCCCGCCGGTAACGGCAACCCGGGCGGCGGACCCGGCGCGCCCGGCGGCCCCGCGTTCATCAAGCAATACATCTGGTTGGACCCGGACAATAAGGTCTATTACGGGGTATTCTCGATCAACCAATTGATGCCAGACGGAAAGACACCCGCGCTGCCCGCTCCGATCAAAGGAACGATAAAGGCAACGCGTATTGGCATCGATACCGATACGCTGGAGCCCTGAGGTTGGAATCGCCCCCTTGCGCGGCCCACGCGCAAGGGGGCCTGCTCGACGTCTCTGACGCTTTTTCAACAAGACTTCAGTATGGAATTCACGCATAGCCACCCAGCGAGGTCAGCCCCGCATGTAATCTGCCCGGTCACGCATTTAGAGGCTGTAACTGGTCAAGCATGGTGGGAATCAGCTCGGACACCGTGGGATGAATGTGCATCGCCCATTGCATCACGCTATAGGGCGCCCGCGCATACATCAGATCCAGCACGCAGTGAACCACCTCATCGCCGCCGGTCCCGAGAATGGCGGCGCCCAGGAACTCTTTCGAGCCTGCATCCACAAGCACTTTCATGAATCCCTGAGTCTCGCCCTTCTCGACCGCCCGCGCGACATTTGTCATGGGCCGCCGCCCGATCAGCACATGGCGTCCGGAGGCAAGCGCCTCACGCTCGGTCATTCCACATCGCCCGAGCGGAGGATCGATATAAAGATTGTAGGCCCTGATCCGGTCTGCAACGCTACGCGCCTCGTGGTCTAACAGGTTGGCGGCGACGACCTTGAAGTCGTTGTAAGAGGTGTGCGTGAAACCTCCCCGTCCATTGCAATCGCCGAGTGCCCAGATGCCAGTAACATTAGTGCGCAGCTGATTGTCCACAACGACATATCCGTGGCCATCGCGCACGACCCCCGCCTTTTCCAGGCCGAGGTCAGCGGTGTTCGGTGTCCGACCCATGGCCAACAACAAGTGTGATCCGCTCACCTCGGGCGAGCCCTCCGCGCAATCTACGCGCACTCCGACCTCTTCGCCGTGACTCATCAGCTCGATGCAGGTCGCGTTGAGCCGCACCTCAATGCCTTCGCGCTCGAGGATCGCCTGCACTTCCACTGATACGTCCTCATCCTCATGGGCGATCAGGCGCGACGCCCGGTCGATGATGGTCACCTCACTGCCAAAGCGTCGGAAAATCTGTCCGAATTCCAGTCCCACGTAACCACCGCCGACGATGACGAGATGTCGCGGTAGGATGTCGAGATCCAGCAAGGTGGAATTGGTCAGATAAGGCGTGTGCGCCACTCCGGGCAGGGACGGTATCGCCGCGCGCGCTCCGACGTTGATGAAACTTTGCGGGGCCGTCAGTAGCTCCTCACCCACCCGCACCGCGTTCGACGATTCGAAGCACGCGTGCCCCTGGTACACCGTGCAGTTAGGCGAGCTCTTGAGCAGTGCTTCCACTGCAGTTCTTGATTGCCCGGTAATTTCATCCTTGCGTGCTTTCACTCGCTTCATATCAATAGCTATTGGCCCCGCCAATTGGACGCCGAATTCCCCCGCGCGGCGGGTCATGTGCGCAGCATAAGCAGACGCAACCAGCGTCTTGGTCGGGATGCAGCCCGTATTGACACACGTTCCCCCGAAGCGGCCGCGCTCGATAATCGCGACCCGCTGGCCGGCACTCGACATCCGCGCCGCCAGGAATGGCCCCGATTGCCCAGTCCCGATGACGATTGCATCAAAGTTGTTTTTCATGATCGGTCACCATCCTCGGTGAGGCAATGTAAATCAATAGCTTGTCGTTATCTATTCACAAATTACTGCGCTCAGTCGCCAGTTCGATTCGCCGGCGGTAATCTGCCACGATTCCGGACATCGCAGACGCAAACATAAAGAGGTGACAATCAATGTCACAGCCAGTGACCACTCCTCTGTACATCGGGGGCAAGGAACGGCAGACCGCGGACAGGATTGCGATTGCCGATCCCGCCAAGCCGGGCGTTGTCGTTGGTTATTGCGCCGCGGCTAGCACCCAGGATGTCAGTGATGCCGTCGCCAGCGCGAAGGCCGCGTACCCGGCTTGGGCGGCGCTATCGCCCCAGCAGCGCGCCGAGAGAATGCTGGCGGCACTGAGCGGCATTGCCGAGAATCGCGATGACGACGCCGCCATCCTGTCGCAGGAGACCGGCAACATCCGCTTTGAAGCCTGGATCGATTCGCTGGTGCTGGAACTGCGCTGGAAACTGGCCCTGGGCCACGCCGAGGAAGTCAACGCGTCGAAAGTGCTGCCGCCCATTCCCGGCGCCATTCCGGTGGAAACCACGGTGACCTACCAGCCGCTGGGCGTGGTCACCATCATCGTGCCTTTCAACTGGCCGGTTGCCATCCTCGGCGCCGCGCTGCCGCATGCATTGCTGGCCGGCAACGTCGTCATTGTGAAGCCACCGCTGACAGCCCCTCTGGCGACGACCCGCATCGTGCAGCGCATTGCCAAACAGCTGCCACCCAGCGTGCTCAACATCGTGACGGGCGCAGATACCAGCATGAGCGCGCTGATCCGCAACGCCGACGTCGCGAAGCTGTGTTTCACGGGCTCAGTCAACAGCGGCAAGAAGATGATGGAACTGGCCTCGCACAGTCTCACTCGCGTCACGCTGGAACTCGGCGGCAACGATGCGGCCATCCTACTGAAGGACGCGGTCCTCGACGACGTGCACCTGGATCGCCTGTTCGCGGCCATCTACGACACCACCGGCCAGATCTGCATGAACGCCAAGCGCCTGTTCGTCCACAGGTCACGTGTCGATGACGTAGTCAAGGGCCTATCCGCTCGCCTGCACAAGGTCAAACTCGGGTATGGTCTCGACCAGGGCACGACGATGGGCCCGCTGCATTCGCCGGCGCAGAAAGCCTTCGTCGACAGCCTTATCAAGGAGGCCAAGGAGTCCGGCGCCAATGTTCTGGAATTCGGCGAGCTACCGGGCGGCGATATGGAGGGCGGCAATTTCGTGCGCCCGGCCATCGTGGTTAACCCGAAACTCAATCTGCGCGTCGTGACCGAAGAGCAGTTCGGACCGGTGATTCCTGTGATCCCATTCGAAACCGAAGCCGAGGCCATCCGGATGGCGAACGACAGCTGGGCCGGTCTGAGCGGTTCAGTTTGGACAGCCGATCCCGACAGCGCCACTCGCGTCGGCGGCCAATTGGTCTGCGGATATATCTGGGTCAACGACCACGGCGCCACGCGCCTCGACTTGCGCGCGCCCTTCGGCGGCATGAAGGCGTCAGGTATTGGCCGCGAGCAGGGCATCGAAGGCATCCGCGCCTTCCAGGATACCCGCTCCATCGCCCGTCTCGATGCGGCCGCGCTGGCCACCATGGCGCACTAGTAGGTAGACAAAGGCGCCATGCGATCGTACTCGCTGATCATCTCGCCCCTCGCTGCCGCCTGCCTGGTTGCCCCGTGCCGCGCGCAAGGCGTGCTCGATCCGCAGGGTCCGGTCGCGGCGGCCGAACGGCTGATCCTGCTCAATGCCACCGCCATCATGCTGGTGGTCGTGCTGCCGGTGATCGTGCTCACGCTCGCCTTTGCCTGGTGGTATCGCGCCTCCAACACGCGGGCAGAGTACCAACCGGATTGGTCCTATTCCGGTCATATCGAGCTGGTGACCTGGTCGATCCCCGCCATGGTGGTGATTCTGCTCGCTGCGGTGGGCTGGATCGGCTCACATCAACTCGATCCCGCCCGCAAGCTTCAGTCCAATTCAAGGCCGATTCGAATCGAAGTCGTGTCGCTGGATTGGCAATGGCTGTTCATCTATCCGGACCAGGGGGTTGCAGCGGTCAATGACCTGGTGATTCCGACCGGAATACCAGTGGAATTCGCGCTGACCTCGGCAACGGTGATGAACTCCTTCTTCGTGCCGCAGCTCGGAAGTCAGATCTACACCATGCCCGGCATGACGACGCGGCTGAACCTGCTGGCTGCGCACCCCGGCGACTACCCCGGCCTGTCCGCAAATTTCAGCGGCGATGGCTTTTCGGATATGCGCTTCCTGGTGCACGCCGTGCCTGCTACTGAATTCACCAACTGGCTTGCGCGCACGCGCGAGGCAGGGCC
>Ga0302325_10000819_pt1 | contig 83070 bp, 74 predicted proteins | sample Palsa_T0_2_FD_201948 | JGI IMG/M metagenome (GOLD analysis project Ga0302325, IMG submission 201948) | Peat permafrost microbial communities from Stordalen Mire near Abisko, Sweden - Palsa_T0_2 | ecosystem: Environmental > Terrestrial > Soil > Palsa > Peat permafrost | place: Sweden: Abisko... | reverse complement strand
ACAATCTGGGCGAGGTCATAGACGCCACCATCCACCTGATCGACCATCCCGACGCCACGCCCGACGACCTCATGCAGTTTGTCAAGGGCCCCGACTTCCCGACCGGCGGCTACATCCTCGGCCGGGCCGGAATCATCGACGCCTACCGCACCGGCCGCGGCTCGATCCGCATGCGCGCCCGCGCCGAGATCGAAGAGACCAAGTCCGGCCAAGCCCAGATCGTGGTCACCGAGCTGCCCTACCAGGGGAGCATGAAAGCCATCCAGGAGCGCATCGCCGAGCTGGTCAACTCCCGCGAGCTCGACGGCATTCGGAGTCTTGATGACCTGTCGGCCGGCGACGACACCAAGCTCGTCATCGGCCTCAAGCGTGACGCCAACGCCAACGTGGTGCTCAACAACCTGTGGAAGTTGACGCCGCTCCAGACCAGCTTCGGCGTCAACATGGTCGCCCTCGTCGACGTCAACGAGGAGGGCAAGGGCGTCCCCCGCACCCTCAACCTCGTCCAGGCGCTCCAGGCCTACGTCGACCATCAGGTCGACGTAATCACGAGGCGTTCACGCTTCCGTCTCAAGAAGCATCAGGACCGCGCCCACCTCGTCGAGGGTCTCCTCCGGGCCCTCAACATGATCGACGCCATCATTGCGTTGATCCGTGGTTCGGAAGACGCCACCGCCGCTCGTGAAGGCCTGATGGCCGACCCCTTCAGCTTCAGCGAGGCCCAGGCCGTCTACATCCTCGACATGCAGCTGCGGCGCCTCACCCGCTTGGCCCGCATCGACTTGGAGACCGAGCTCGCCGAGCTGAGCGAAAAGATCACCGAGCTCCAGCGCATCCTCAACGATCCCGCCGTGCTCCGCGGCGTCATCAAGGACGAGCTCACCGCCGTCAAGACCGAGTTCGCCTCCCCGAGGCGGGCCGAGATCACCTACGACCCGGGCGACATCGGTGCCGAGGATCTCATCGACGACGAGGATCTCGTTCTCACCTTCACCCGCGGCGGCTACATCAAGACGATGCCGGCCGCCACCTTCCGCACCCAGGGTCGCGGCGGCCGCGGAGTCCAGGGCGCCAAGGTCAAAGAGGACGACATCGTCTCCGAGATCATCCACACGACGGCGCACTCCTACGTCATGTTGTTCTCCAACCGGGGTCGAGTCTTCCGCCTCAAGGCATGGGAGATCCCTCAAAAGGAGCGCACCGCCCGGGGCACCGCCGTCGTCAACCTGCTCCCCCTCGCGCCCGACGAGAAAATCCAAGCGATCATCGACACGCGCGACTTTCCCCAGGACCGTTACCTGTTCTTCGCGACCCGACTCGGCCAGGTCAAGAAGACGGCGTTCAGCGAGTACGACAAGAGCCGCCGAGAGGGGTTCATCGCCATCGCCCTGCGCGAGGGCGACGAGCTCACCAGGGTGATCACGACCGCCGGCGCCGATGACGTCTTCATGGTCAGCCGCCAAGGCGTGACCATCCGCTTCTCCGAGGAAGACGTCCGACCCATGGGCCGCGACGCCGCCGGCGTCCGGGGCATGGGCCTGCGCGCCGGCGACGAGGTCGTCTCCTGCGACGTCGCCAAGGATGACGTGGCCATCCTCATCGTCACCGACAACGGCTTCGGCAAGCGCACCCAACTCCACCAGTTCAACCGGCAGGGTCGGGGCGGCCAAGGCGTCCGAGGCATCCGCCTCACGGCCAAGCGGGGCGTGGTCGTCGCCGCCTTCATGGTCGGCCTCGACGACGAGATCCTCCTCATCTCCTCGGCCGGCGTCACCATCCGCATGCCCGTCCGGGAGATCGCCTCCCAGGGTCGCGACGCCACGGGGGTCAAGACGATGAGCCTCGACGCCGGCCAGACCGTGGCCGCCGTCGCCCTGGTGTTGGCCCAGGAGGACGACGACTGAGACCCTGGGGAATATGGCCCGGTGGCGACCCGGCCACGTTCCCCGTCGTAAAGGTCAGACGTTGGGACGGACGAACGCGGCGATGAAGTCCCGTTCGCTCGGCTCGAAGTACAAGTCGGGTGACGGGTGCATGTCGGGGATCAGGCGGGTACCGACGGTCGCCGCCCCTTGGGACGCATAGCTGAAGAAGTCGACCCATTCGGAGTTGATGTCGAGCTCCATGGCCCGGACGCACCCGGCGGCTTGGAGGACGTTGGCCAGGGATTGGACGGACAGGCCGTTGCCGGCGGCGTAGATGACGTGGCCCTCAGCGTCGACGCCCACCCCCGACCGCCACACCAGGGTGGCGTTGCCGACCGTGTAGCCCCAGCGGGACAGGGAGTTCTCATCCAGGTTGGGGGCCTCTTGGCCGTTGTCGATGAGCAGGAGCAGGTTTTGGCGGACAGCGGCGATGTCGGGGCCCATGGTGGCGTCGCGACCCCACACGCCCACGGTGAGGGTGCCGTCGGTGCGGAAGATCAGTGACGCCTGGCCGTTGATCAGCGGCCGCCCGGATGCCATCTGGCCGTTGTCGTAGAAGCCGCCATGGGCGTCGCTCAGCTTGAACCCGGAGTTGAACGCCGCCACCAGGCTCGGCCGCAGGCTCTGCTCGATCGGCGCTTGCAACTGCCAGCCGGACCCGCCCGGCTGCTGATAGCCGGCGTAGAGGTTGAAGTCGAGGCGCTTCGGGTCCATCCAGGCCAAGCCCGTCACCAGGCTGGTGTGGATGTTGTCGGGCCGCACGAAGGTCGTGTACAGCAGCGGTTGGCCGTCGGCGCCGCTGCGCCCTACCGGCTGCCACTGACCCTCGTTGGCGATGGGTTGGGTGACCAGCAGGTGGACCGGCGTGGGCACGTCGATGGCGGCGACGGCCGGCCCCGCCGGCGCCGACGTGACGGTGGGAAGGTCGGCGGCGCTGGGGAGGCCACCCTTCTTGGGCTTGTGATGGTCGTACCAGGCGCGTTCGCCCCAAGCCACGAGGGCTCGACCGCCGTGATCCCGCAGCCACTCCGTCGTTCGGATACCGATGGGATCCGAACCGGGGCGGGTGAGGGCATAGCCGTACGACCACGCCACTGGCGTCAGGAGCAGGACGAGAACGATCGCTGTCGCTTGGCTGGCATACCTGCCGAAATAGGTGCGGGCCGTGTTGACCCAGGGCGGTGTGGCTGCGGCGGCGGGAGCGGGTGGGGCCGGGGGCGCCGGGGCGGGCTGGGCCGGGGGAGCGGGCGCGGCTGGGGGCGCCGGGGCGGGCTCGGCCGGGGGAGCGCTCACGTCGATGAATGCACCTGGAGGGGGAGCGACGAGGGTCGGCGCGACTGGCGGCGGTGAGATCGCCGGCGCCTCGGCGGTCGGCGAGCCTGGCACGTCGGTCGGGTCGGCCTCGAGAGCGCTGCCGTCGGCGGGGGTGGTGACCTCCAGACTGGCGGGGGTGGCGACCTCGAGAGTGGCGACCTCGCCGGCGGTCGCTTCCGGCGGGCTGACCTCGATGCCGGCCGAGTCGGTCGGGTCAGCGGCGGCGGTGTCCGGGGCGGTCATAGTCGGAGGCGTCGAGTCGGTCGGCGGGAAGCAGCGGCAACGGCAACGGCAACGTCAACGTGAAGCCGGCGGGCGGTGTCGCCCGGCGACCCGACCAGCGGCTCGGGCCCAGCGTGAGGCCGCCACGTCAACCTTGTCGGCGGCCATCGTACCGGTCCGATCGGTGATCCGTCCGGCTCTGCGCATGACCGATGGCGGGCCATCCGTCCGGCCTGCCACGGGCGGCGTCGCAGCAACGCTCGGTGGTGCCTCGACGGTCGCGGCCCGGACCAATCCGAGGCGCAGCAGGACGACAGCCGCGCCGAAGCACGGGATGCTGACTTCCAGGCTCGCCAGGTTGCCGGTGACCACGGGGAGGAGCCCGATCCCGACACCGATCACCACCAGCGTGCGCCGGTGGAGGTTGTAGCCGATGATCCTGGCGACGCCGAACGACCCGTCGGCGAGCACCGCCCACAGCAGGACGATGCCTCCGGCCCCGAGCAGCTCGGGGGCTGCCGACGGGGCGTGAAGAGCGATCCACACCAGTCCGACGGCGATGGCGACCTCAACGATCTGAAGGAGGGCGACCGCCCGCGATGCGGGAGAGCTGCGACGGGTCAGGGGGTCGTGGTGTCCTTGTCGTCAGGCTTGGCCTCGCCCGAGGCCTTGCCGTCCTCGAGACCCTTTTTGAACTCGCTCTGTGCCGTGCCGAGCGACCGGGCCAGCTTGGGTATTTGTGAGCCGCCGAAAAGGACGGCGATCACGACGATGAGGACGATCACGCCATCAACGCCAAAGATATCTGCGACCATCTGGAGGCCTCGCTTCCGTACTGCCTTCAACCATTGTCGCCGATGATTCGAGGCTGCGAAAGCCGGGGGATGATCTGGAGGGTGAATGGTTCGTCGAAGTAGCCTGCGCAAACCATGAACATGCGGCCGGGGCCTGCCTCCCAGGGCACGGGAGACAGCAGGGAGCGGGCCGCCGTTCGCCCCCCCGGCGGCGCACCGCCTGGACCCGGGAAGCCGCGACATCCCGAAGGGCCGCGACGGGTCGTGGCCTACGACGACCAGGTCCGTCGGGGCGGGCAGGGCCTGGCCTCACCACCCGTCGAAGTTCGTCGGGCGCGGCGGGTACTGCGTCGGATCGAGATCTGGACTCTGTTTCGGTTTGCCGTTGTGCTCTACAGCTGCGCCCTCGTGGTCTTCATGGCCGCGGCGATCGCCCTCTGGATTGTGGCCTCGCTGTCCGGCGCCATCCCGAGCATCGAGACCTTCATCACCCAGCTCTTCGTGCTCAAGGGATTCCACTTCAAGGTTTTGCAGTTGTTCGCTGCTTCCCTCGGCATCGGCATCATCGGGGTGCTTGTCGCGACGATGTTCACCGTGCTGACCGGCATCCTCTACAACTTGATCAGCGACGTGATCGGCGGGATCGAGATCACCGTGCTCGAAGAGGAGCCGTTGACCGAGTCGGCTGCGCCCAACCCGGTGGCGGGTGCGCCCAGCCCGGTGGCGGCTGCGCCGATGCCGCCGGTACGCTGACCGCTCCCAAGGGGCTGTAGCTCAGTTGGTTAGAGCGCAGCACTGATAATGCTGAGGTCGCAAGTTCGATTCTTGCCAGCCCCACCCTCAAAGCGGTTCAGCGGGTGCGGCCTGCCTGGCGCGGGGCGCCGCCGAGCTGACGGTTGATCGCGGTCTCCAGTCGACGTCCCGCTCGGTCGGCGCGAGCGTGGAGGAGGTTGGCCCGCCCGCGATCCTGCGGACACTCTCGATAGAGCAGCAGAAGCCGGTCGAGATAGTCGAGCGCCAGCATCTCGAGCTCGAGGTCCGGGGCGGGAACGGCGGCGACGCGAAGCGCCTCGAGGACGACGACCGCGGCATTGCAGACCTCTTGGGGGGTGCGGCACTGACCCGTCTTCGACGGAAGGTCGTTGAACCCTCTCTGGAGTCGCAGGGCCCACTGACCGAGTGGGGGCCGCACGTCGGGGACCGCCGCCATGCCTGCATGATCGACCCGCCCGGTTGCAACGCGGTCACATTCTCCTCAGAACCGCGCAACCTGCGAGCGGCACGCTCAACGGACCGCCCCGAGGGCTACGGCCGTGCGCGCCAGAGGTCCCCACGGCGGGCCGGAGTCGATGCCGAGAAGCTCGGCGATGCTGCCGAGCACGGCCAGGACCGACTCGGCGTCATCGCCCAGCTCGGCGACCACCGCCTCGATCGACGACTCAGTTGAGAGAAGGTCGCCCTCGAGCAGCGGCCGGCAGAGGGCGCGCACGACCTGACGCTGGCGATCGTCGAGCGACGGGGCTTCGAGCACGTCGGTGACCCTGCTCGCCCCGTCGCCTTGGACGTGCAGCACGAGCGTCGACCGGCCGACGAGGAGCTCGTCGCCCGAGCGCAGCGCGACCTCGGCGGTGACGGGGCGACCGTTGACCCACGTGCCGTTGCGTGAGCCGAGGTCTTGGACGACCCACGCCGCGCCCACCCACTGAAGGAGAGCGTGAACGTGGCTCCGGCCGGCAGTGTTGCCATCATGCCCAACGACACCAGGACGGGCGGGATCGGATGGGCGACTTCTCGGCGGGCGGTGCGTTCGTCTTCGATATGACAGGCCACGGGCACGATGATGCGCGAGGTGTGTTGCAGCCAGATCACAACCTGGTGACGAAGCCATCGTGAGTGCGGCTGCTACGGGTCAACCCACGCGCTCATGTCCAGCATCGGGTAGCGGGCTTGGACGCCGGCCAGCGTCTCCTCGGTCCAGTACGGATGACCCGGTGGCGGGAATCCGACCGCCACCAACTGGCGGGCGCTGGCTCGCTGAACGAAGTTGTACCAGGCCACCTGCAAACCCTTGAAAGGCCAGGCCTGGTAGCCGCCCCACTCGGCCTTCTCGCTGCGGTAGGCGACGTGCAGCATGAAACGCTGTACGCCCGGCTCTGTCACGTCCACCGAGCGGTGATACACGTCGGGCCGGTAGGCGACGATCGACCCGGCCGGTCCGCCGGTCGAGCCCGGCTCGTCGTACAGCGCCGGGTACTCGGCGTCGCCCAGCGTGTGCCGTTGGACCGGGATCTCCGCCGTCAAGCGCCGAGAGACCATGCGAGTCGCGCCGTTGTGCGCCGACACGTCATTGAGATAGATGTAGGTCTCCAGCTGCTGGTACCCGGCGTCCCGGCGGGGCACGAGGAGGGTGTGGTTGGGATAGTCGGTGTGGAGCAACTGGTTGTAACCCGATGACTGGTTGGCGTACTTGGCCGTCAGCGTCGCCTGGTAGAGCCGCACGTCGTCCGCCTCCAACAGCTCCTCGGCCATGGCGATGAGCGACTCGTGCACGACGAGTGCGTTGAGGGCGGCGCTGTCAAACGGGAACTCCGGCCACGGGGGGCCCTCGCCCGACCGCCACGGCCTGGTGCGCTCGTTGTCGACGCCGGAGTCCATCTCCTCGGCTGATGGGAATATGGCCGGGATGGCCGCGGCCGCCTCCCCGAGCTCAGGACCGGAGAAGGCGGCAGGGATCACACACCACCCATCCGTCCGCCACCGCGCGGCGAGCTCGTCGCTCAGCAGCCGCCGGACCCCGGTCATCGTTTCGCCACGCTACCGGTGCCACGGTCGGGCAAGGCCCCCCCGCTACGCTTGATCCCGCTCTACCCGCCCTACCTATGCTCCCGCCTTCGCCCACCCCGCGCCGTTGGCCGCGCCGAACCCTCATCGCCGGTGGAGTGGTCCTCTCGCTTTTCGTTCTCCTGGCTGGGCTCGCCTACGGCTACGTGCGGTACCGGCTGGACTCGATACGCACCGAGGCGGCTCCGCACCTCTCGGCGGAAGTGCATGGCGGTCCGGACAGCCGCGGCGGCCTGGCACCGGAGAACATTCTGCTGATCGGTAACGAGACGCGGTCGGGGATCACCAACCCCACCGAGATCCAGGAGTTCGGCTCGCCGACAGAGCTCTCGGGCTCGCTGAGCGACGTCATCATGATCCTCCACCTCGACCCCAAGAAGTACACGGCGTCGCTGCTGTCGATCCCCCGCGACCTCTTCCTTCCCATGCCCCCGGATAGCGGGCTCGGCCCCTACGAGAAGGTCGATGCTGCGCTCAACGACGGGAGCAACGGGCCGGACAACCTGATCCAGACCCTCACCGACGATCTCGGCATCCCCATCAATCATTTCGTGGAGCTCGACTTCGACGGCTTCCAGGCGACGGTCAACGCCATCGGGGGTATCAAGATCGACTTCCCCGAGCCTGTCTTCGACGCCCAGTCCGGGCTCAACATCACCACGCCCGGTTGCGCCCATCTCGGCGGCGCCCAGGCGCTCGCGCTGGTCCGCGCCCGCCACCTGCAATATGACCCGCCCGGCAACACCGAGAGTCACGCCTATTGGCCGTACGATCCCGAGTCCGACCTCTCGCGCATCGTCCGCGACCACACCTTCCTGCGGGTCGTCGCCACCACGGCCGAGTCGCAGGGGCTGACCGATCCCATCAAGGCCAACGCCTTCCTGGGTGCCGTCATCAACCAGGTCACCATCGACCCCGGCCTCAAGGGACAGCTGATCAGCCTGGCCAGCCACTACCGCCACATCAATCCGGCCAACGTGCCCGAGACCACGCTCCCCATCACAACGGTGGGCTCGGCCTACGGGTACACCTACGCCGGCTCCGCCATCGGTGACGTGGATTTCGCCGTCGAGCCCGCCGACGAGCAGGTCATCCAAGCCTGGGATCCGCAAGCCCTGCCCGCTCCGACGCTGCCGACCGCGGTCAACATCGTCAACATCGCCGGCGTGGCCCACTTGGCGTCCAACACCAGTGCGTCCCTGCGCACCGACGGGTTCACGATCGGCACGGCCACGACGGGCAGCGAGCCGGCGGGGACGACCGAGACGCTCATTCGCTACGCGCCGGGCAATTTGGCCCAGGCCGTCTCCGTCCTCGACGAGCTGTCGGGCGCGGTGATGTTGCAACAAGAGCCCGGACAGGCACCCGGCACCGTCGAGTTGGATGTCGGCAGCACCTTCGCCGTCCTCCCTCCCCCGTCCGCCGCGCCGGCCACGACCGCCAGCACCGTCGCCGGGCAGGCGACGACCACGACGACGATCAATGTTCCGACCCCGGGCGGGGAGGCCCCCAGCTCGGCGACCGACGTCGTTCGGCCCTGGGACCCCATCCCCTGTCCACCGGCCGCAAGCTGAGGCAGCGGCAGTGAGCGGCGGCGGGCCGCAGATCGTCGAGCACGGTGTTGGTGCCGACTACGACGGTTGGCTGCGCGGCGGGAGCACGTCGCTCCTCGTGCGAGGCGATGCCGGGAGCGTCGCGGCCACATTCCCCGAAGGCTCGGTGCAGACCGTCGTGACCTCACCCCCGTACTGGTCGCTGCGCGACTACGGGATCACCGGCCAGATCGGGCTCGAGCAATCCGTCGACGAGTTCGTCAAAGCGCTCGTCGCCGTGTTCGACCAGGTGCACCGGGTGCTGCGTGACGACGGGACGCTGTGGCTCAACATCGGCGACTCCTACACGTCGGGCGGTCGGACGTGGCGGGCGCCGGACCGCAAGAACCCGGCGCGGGCCATGGACGTCCGGCCCCCGACGCCGGACGGGCTGAAAGCCAAGGATCTCATCGGCGTCCCCTGGCGGCTGGCGCTCGCCTTGCAGGCCGGCGGTTGGTACCTGCGCTCCGACATCGTTTGGTACAAGCCCAATTGTCAGCCTGAGTCGGTGCGGGATCGACCCACGCGCAGCCACGAGCATCTCTTCTTGTTGTCCAAGTCGGAGCACTATCGGTACGACGTCGACGCCGTCAGGGGCGCCAACGGTCGTCGTCTTCGGACGCTCTGGGAGATCAACACCAAGGCCTATTCCGAGGCCCACTTCGCCACCTTCCCGCCTGAGCTGGTCTCGCGCTGCCTGCGGCTGGGGAGTCAGGAGGGCGATGTCGTGCTCGACCCGTTCGCCGGCTCGGGTACGACAGGGGTCGTCGCGGGCGGTCTCGGTCGGCGCTTCGTCGGGATCGAGCTCAACCCCGACTATGTGGCCATGGCCCGCCGGCGCATCGCCGCGGCGTCTAGAGTCACGCCGCCGTGAGAGCGTTCCGTCGAGGTGTGCTAGCGCTGATCTTCGCCGGTTTCTTCGCGGCGATCGTCCGCCTGCGGGGGCGTGGTGGCGTCCCGCCGCAGGGCGGCGGTTGGCGAGAGTTGTCCGCTTCCGAACTCGAGCCCAAGTGAGCTCGCGGTCGCGCTCGCGCGCGGTCGCGGTCGCGCTCGCGCGCGGTCGCGGTCGCGGTCGCGGTCGCGGTCGCGCGCGAGTTGAGTTGATCTGACCGAGCCGGGGGCTTCAGTGGGGGTCCGAGCGCTGGTGTGTGGCGCGGGCGCCGTCGGGAGTCGCGCCGCGCGCCAACTGGCCTCGTCGGCCGAGGTCTCCTCCGTCGTTCTGATCGACCGCGCCACGGAGAGAGCTGAGGCGGTGGCCCGGTCGCTCGGACCTCTCGCCGTGCACGCACCGTCGGCAGGCTGGCCCTGGCCCGATGCTGTCTTGGCCGACGCCGACGTGCTCATCGTCGCCGCGCCGATCGTCGGGGGATTGACCTCGCTGGCGCCCTCGCGGGTGGCGAACGCCGTCGGGTTGGACGTGGTGCGTGCGGCTCTGACGGCCGGCGTCGCCGTCGTCGCCGTGGCTGACGGGATCACCGAGGTCGAGGCCTTGCTCGACCTGGACGCCGAGGCCCGTCGGGCCGGCGTCCCCATCGTGGTCGGCGCTGGGATGGCGCCAGGTCTGACCGACGTCTTGGCCCTGCACGCTGCCGCGGCATTCGACGAGGTCGAGGAGGTGCACGTGGCCAAGGCCGGCACCGGCGGTCCGGCGTGCGCCAGCCAGCATCACCGCGCCCTCGGAGAGGAGGCGGTGGACTGGCGCGACGGCACCTGGATACGTCGGCCCGGTGGATCGGGTCGTGAGCTGTGCTGGTTTCCCGACCCGGTGGGGGGTCGAGACTGCTATCGAGCCGGCCTGGCCGACGCCCGCTTGCTGATGCCGGCCTTCCCTGGCGTGCGGCGAGTCACGGCTCGCGTCGCCGCGACCCGACGGGATCGGCTGACCGCGGCGCTGCCCATGCTGCGCCGGCCCCACCCCGAAGGCGGGGTGGGCGCCGTGCGAGTCGAGGTCCGCGGGCGTCGTGGAGGACGGAGCGACACCGCGGTGCTCGGTGCCATCGATCGGTTGGGTGTCGCGGCCGGGGCCGTGGCCGCCGTCAGCGCCCTGTGGGCGGTGACCGGTCGTCTTGGTCAGCCGCGCGCCGCTGGGCTGGCCTCGTTGGTCGACGAGCCCGGGGTCTTTCTTGCCGAGTTGGCCCGGCGGGGCGTCAAGGCAGCCGCCTTCGAGGGCGCCGACCCCGGCTGAGGTTCGTCAGGCTTGGGGTTCGTCAGGCTTGGGGTGGCGGGCTGGCCTGACCCTGGCTGCCGACCAGGGCAGGGTCGGCGTCGGGCGTCAAAAATCGGCCGATGACGGGAAGCTCGAAGAAGGACTCGGCCCTCGCCACCGCCAACGCCGCCGGGAGCATATTTTCGGGCGAGTCGTAGACGGCATAGCGGGGGCGCCACGCGGGAGTGAACTTGGCGTTGTACTTCCACAACGACTCGATCTGCATCGAGTCCGACATCCGCTTGAGCATCCACCGCTCGACCCGCTGTGGCCACGCGTCCCCTGTCTCGCCGGCGAGGACGGCGCGCAGGGTGGCGAAGTTGAGCCCGAGCCCCGTCAACCCCCGGTCGCGGAGATGCTCGATGGTGCGGACGACCACGAAGTCGATCAACCCGTTGGGGTGCGGTCCGTCGGTGCGTCGCATCAAATCGAGTGAGAAGCCATTGATGTCGGCGGCGGGAACGTAGTGGCAGAAGGCGACGGGCTCGCCTTCTGGGCCGTAGGCGACGGCTAGCAGCAGGCCGCGGTCGTCGGGGTCGAAGATCCGCCCCAGCGTCATGGAGAAGCCTCGCTCGGCGTCACCCCGCCGGTTTTGTGCCATCACGCCGCGAAGCTGCGCCCGGAGATCGGGCCCAACCTTGGCCGGGTCAAAAAACTCCATGCGGTAGCCGTAGCGGGCGATGCGGTTGACGGCCTGCCGCAACCCCTTCATCTCCCCGCCTTCCAGGCTGAAGGTTTGGCAGTCGACGACCGCCTCATCCCCCACGTACAGGTCGCGCATCCCCGCACCGCGATAGACGGGGAGCCACTCGTCGCCGGCGGCCATGACGGCGACCGGCCACCCGTGCTCGTCGGCGAAGCGATGGAACTCCCGCCAGACAGCGGCCCGTTCGTCGGGCGGCCCGACCGGATCCGGGCTCACCAGACAGACGCCGCCGATGACGGCGTAGGCGACCACGCTGGTGCCCCTGGCGTTGAACCACCAGCGCTTGTCGTCGCGCAAGGCGAAGTACGAAAGGGTGTCGCCGCCCCACTCGCGGACAATGTCGCGCGCCCGGGTGTAATCGCCGCGCGGCGGGCGCCGGGACATCACCACCGGTCGGAAGGCGAGGAGCATGGCGTAGCCGGCCAATCCCACCCCGACAGCGGTCAGGCCGGGTCCGACGAGTTGGTTGAAGTGACCACCCCGCGTGGCCCGCAACGGCGTCGAGTAGATCCCGAGGAGTCGCTCGGCGACGACGAGCAGAGCGTGGCTGACCGGCACCCGGGTCATACCCCGCCGGTGGTAGACCTCGACACCGACGACGCCGGCGACCAGGGCGGTGAGGCCGCCGGACAGCGCGGTCATCAGACCTTTGACCAGGCTCGGCCCGTCGCCCGAGGCGCCGAACGCCTTGCGGTGGTAGCCCAGGTACACGGCGACGGCCGCCGTGACCACCCCTTCTTCGACGTCGGCGCCCTTGATCAGGTGGAGGACGGCCGACACGATCAACAGGACCATCGACACGGACCAGGCCAGGCGTTGTCCCCGCCGGACGCCCCGCGACAACAACATGAGGGCGATCCCGGAGATGGCGACACCCGCCGTCGCGATCTGGGGGACGGCGAGCGGAAACAAGCTGTTGACGAACTCGATCCGACTTCGGATGGGCGGCGTCACCGCCGAGATCACGTCGATCAGGCCGGCGAGGAGGAGCACGCCGGCGCCGACCCGGCGGGCCCTGCGGATGGCCGGGGCGCCGGCCTTGGGCCCCCATCCCCGACTACGTGTCATGGCGTCCCACGGTACCGCTCGACGTTGCGCGGGTCCCCTCGACCGCCGCGATGACCCTCACCGCGCTATCTGCCTCCAACGTTGGAGGAGGATCCGGGGACTATGTCCCGCTATCTGCCTCCAACGTTGGAGACACTTTTCCGCTTCATGTCATTTCATGATCTGGGTGACCGGCCGCTCTATGAGTCTTCGGCCTGCGCCGCGAAGCGCGACACGACGTCGGCGTACTCGGTGACCATGTCGAGCACCACCTGGCGGGCCGGCTTGATCTTGTTCATGCGCCCGACCACCTGGCCGACGAAGTAGTTGGCCAGTTGCTCAGCCCCGCCTCCGGAGTGGGCGGCTCGCGCGATGCGGGCCTGGGCCTCCGACACGAGGGCGCTCTGGAGCGGCATCGGCAAGGTTGGCGGTGCCCCCTCGGCGTCCCACTCGTCCGTCCACGCCGTGCGGAGCATGCGCGCCGGCTTGCCGGTCAGCGACCGCGAACGCACGGTGTCGCGCGACGTTGCCGCCAGGAACTTCTGCTTGACCTGGGCCTGGGTCTCGGCCTCCTCGGTCGTGAGCCAGACCGAGCCGCACCAGACGCCTTCGGCGCCGAGCGCCATCGCCGCGGCGATCTGGCGACCGCTGGCGATCCCGCCTGCGGCCAGGACCGGAGTCGGCGAGACGGCGTCGACCACATCGGGAACGAGCACCATCGTGGCGATCTCCCCGGTGTGACCCCCCGCCTCGGTGCCCTGGGCGACGATGAGGTCGGCGCCGGCGGCCCGGTGCCGAGTGGCGTGGGCGACGGTGCCGGCCAGCGCGGCGACGAGCACGTCGGCGCCGTGGGCCCGCGAGATCAACTCGGGTGGGGGCGCGCCGAGGGCACTCGCGATGAGGCGGATGCGGTGGGCGAAGGCCACGTCGAGGAGCGGCTCATAGCCCTTGGGGCTGACCCGCATCAGATCCATGCGACCCATCCGGTTGGAGCCTTCCGGCAGCGGCGGCACCCCGTATCGCGAGAGGATCGACTCGACAAACTCCTGTTGTTGCGGAGGCAGGAGATGAGCGATCGTCTCCCGGTCGATGCCGCCCTCGTCGGCGCCCGTGTACTTGGCCGGCAGCAGGAGATCCACGCCGAAAGGGCGACCCTTCGTCTGATCCTCGATCCACGTGAGGTCGATCTCGAGATGCTCGGGGGAGTGGGCCTCGGCGCCGAGCACCCCGAAGCCTCCGGCGTTGGTGACGGCGGCCACGACATCGCGGCAGTGGCTGAAGGCCAGGATCGGGAACTCCACGCCCAACATCGAGCTCACGCGCGTCTGCATACGTTGAACCCTACAGAACTGGTTTGCGGACTCCCCTCCGGACCGCCCACCATGATTTATGGCCGACCCGCAGACGACCCTCGCCGCCGCGGTCGCTCGCGCCCTCGACAAAGCGCTCGGCGCGGAGGCGGAGGGGGCCGACCCCCTCATCCGTCCCGCCGCCAATCCGGCCTTCGGTGACTTCCAAGCCAACTTCGCCATGCCGCTCGCCAAGCGCCTCGCCCGCCCGGCGCCCGACATCGCCAAAGCGGTCGTGAGCGAGCTCGACCTCGATGACGTCTGCCAGAGCGTCGAGGTGGCCGGGCCCGGCTTCGTCAACCTCCGCTTGGACGACCGCTGGCTGGCCGCGGCGGTTGACGCCCTCCAAGACGACGACCGTCTTGGTGTCCCGTTCGACGCCAAGCCCGAGAAGGTCGTCGTCGATTATTCGGCACCCAACGTGGCCAAGGAGATGCACGTCGGCCACCTCCGGACCACGATCATCGGCGACGCCCTCTGCCGGATCCTCGGCTGGCTCGGTCACGACGTCATCCGCCAAAACCACATCGGGGACTGGGGGACACCGTTCGGCATGCTGATCGAGCACCTGCTCGATGTGGGGGAGAGCGAAGCGGCGGCCGAGCTGTCCGTCGGAGCCCTCACCGACTTCTACCAAGAGGCGCGGGTCAAGTTCGACAACGACCCTGATTTCGCCGACCGCAGCCGCGGCCGGGTGGTGACGCTCCAGGCTGGTGATGCGCAAACTCTCCGCCTTTGGCGCGTCCTCGTCGACGAATCGCAGCGCTATTTCGACACCGTCTATGAGCGCCTCGGCGTCCTGCTGACCGACGCCGATCTGGCCGGCGAAAGTCTCTACAACGATCGCCTCGCTGCCGTTGTCGCCGAGCTGGAGGCCGACGGCCTCGCCGTGGTCGACGACGGCGCTCTTTGCGTCTTCCCCCCCGGCTTCAGCGGCCGGGACGGCGACCCTCTCCCGCTCATCATTCGCAAGTCGGACGGCGGCTACGGCTACGCCACGACCGACCTCGCCGCCCTCCGGTACCGGGCGACGGAGCTCGGCGGCCAGCGCATCGTGTACGTGGTCGATGCCGGCCAGCATCAGCACCTCACCATGGTCTTTGCCGTCGGCGCCATGGCCGGTTGGCTTGGCGGCGATCGCCGCGCCGAGCACGTGTCGTTTGGCCTCGTCCTCGGCGCCGACGGGCAACGCATGAAGACGCGCAGCGGCGGCAACCCCAAGCTCGTCGACCTTCTCGATGAAGCGGTCGAACGCGCCGCCGCCGTCGTTGCCGCCAAGAACCCCGATCTCGACACCGACACCAAAGCCAAGGTTGCCCGCGCCGTCGGCATCGGGTCCGTCAAGTACGCCGACCTCTCGACCGATCGCGTCAAGGACTACGTCTTCGACTGGGATCGGATGCTGTCGTTCGACGGCAACACCGCCGCCTATCTGATCAACGCCTACGTCCGGATCCGTTCGATCTTCCGGCGGGCCGAGATCCAGGATGCGGAGAGGGACGCGGCCGTCATCCTCGTCGAGCCCCAGGAACGCACGCTTGCTCTTGCCCTCTTGCGTTTCGACCTCGTCGTCCGCGCCGTCGCCGATACCCTCGAGCCGCACCGGCTGTGCACGTATCTGTTTGAGCTGGCCCAGGCCTTCACCGGTTTCTACGAGGCTTGCCCGGTGGTGCGCGCCCCCTCGCCTGAGATCCGGGCCTCACGCCTCGCGCTCTGCGATCTGACGGCTCGGACCCTGGCAACCGGTCTCGGCCTGCTGGGTATCGAAACCGTGGAGCAGATGTAGCAGTAGGCGAATGTGGCCGCGTCGCGACCCGGCCACATTCCTATGAGGCAAGCAAGGCGCGGTCGCGGCGGCGGACGTACAGGCCGGCGCAGCCGAACAGGAAGAGGGCGACCACTTCAGAGATCGCTGCCGCCCACGAGATGTTGTCGACGTGACCCGACGGGAAGGAGTCGCTGAACGCGCTCCATGTCGGTAGGAGGTGCACGGCGGCGACGCCCGGCGCGCCGATGAATCCGACGACCATGGCGAACATCGGCGCCAGGCGATGGCGGGCGATGACGAGGCCGATCGCCGTGATCGACAAGATGCTGAGCAGCGTGCCTTCGATCAGGACTTCGTGGGTGACGGCGTTGACGCCTCGTCGGAGATGGTCGACGTTGTGGAACATGAATCCGGCGGCGAACAGGATCGTCGCGTAGTCGAAGATCCGCGTGGCCTTGCCGTCCTTCGGCCACGTTGCAGGAGGGCTCGGTCGCCACGTCGCCGGTGCCCGTAGGGTCTCCGTCATGTTCGCCTCCTGAGGTGTAGTAGAACGTTCTACTAGTCCGCAGCGGCGGGCGCAAGCCGCGCAAGACAGACAAGACGCGCAAGACAGAAGGGACTGACGTTGACCGACACGAGGGAGCGGATCGTCGATGCCACGGCTGTGCTGTTCCAGCGCGCCGGCTACACGGGGACAGGCCTCAAGCAGATAGCCGCCGAGAGCGGCGCACCCATGGGATCGCTGTACCACTTCTTCCCCGGCGGCAAGGAGGAGTTGGCGGCCTCCGCCTTGCTGGCGTCGGGCGTCGGCTATCGACTCTTGATCGAGGCGGTGCTCGACGGCGCCACCGACTATGTGACCGGAGTCGCGGATGTGTTCGCGGGTGCTGCCGAAGCATTGCGGTTGTCGGACTACGCCGACGCCTGCCCCATCGCGACGGTGGCCCTCGAGGTGGCGAGCACCAACGACACGCTGCGGCTGGTGACGGCCGAGGTCTTCGAGGATTGGATCAATACGGGCGTCCACCGCGGCGTAGAGGCCGGGCTGTCGGCGGCCGCCGCCCGGGACTTCGCCATCTTCTTCATCGCGGCCCTCGAGGGGGGCTTCCTGCTGTGCCGCGCCGCCAAGAGCACCGACCCGATGGCGGCCATCGGTCGTGCCGTCGTGGATCGACTGCGCGCCGAGCTCAGCCCAACGTCACCAGCCGGCCGAGGCCGACGTCGGTAAACAACCGCTGCGTTTCGACGGTGACCCTCGTGAGCTCGTTGAAGACGAGGAGGACGCCGAGCAAGCCGAGGATCGCCGCGGACGCGACCGTGATGCCGGTCGTGTGCCGCTTGACCCAGCCGAGGGCGCCGCTCAAGCGGCCGAGTCCCAGCCCGACGAGGAGGAAGGGCACGCCCAGGCCGAGTGAGTAGGCGGCCAGCAAGGCCGCTCCCTTGGCGGCCTCCCCTGACTCCGACGCGACGGCGAGGACCGACGCGTAGACCGGTCCGATGCACGGCGTCCAGCCGAAGCCGAAGGCGACACCCGTCACCGGCGCAGCCAACGGTCCTAGTCGCGAGGGACTGGGGTGGAAGCGAAGCTCGCGGTAGAGCCACGGGGCCTTCAGGACCAGCGACCCCACGAGGAACAACGCCATGGCGACGATCACCAATCCGGAGATGCGGGTCAGCAGCAGTTGGTTGTCGAACACTGCGCCGCCGAATGCGCTCGCGCCCAAACCGAGGACGATGAACACCGTCCCGAAGCCAAGAATGAAGAGCCCGGTGTCGCGGATGATCCGGCCCGTGTGGCGCCGTTCGCCCGCCTGGATCTCGGCCACATCGAGCCCCGTCACCATGGACAAATAGGCGGGCACCAGGGGCAGGACGCACGGGCTGGCGAAGGACACGAGCCCGCCGCCGAACGCGGCGACATAGCCCACATCACTCATTGGGCGTCACGGACATGAAGACTATGCTCACGCCGACCGCCTCAGGGAGGGGTGGGCGGAGGGCGACAGTATGAGCACGAGTTCCGGTTCGCGACGGGGCCTGGCCGCGTCAGCCCTGGTGGCCGGCGCCGTCCTCCTCGTGGCTGCCTGTAGCGGTGGCGGTGGGGGTTCGAGCTCCGGCTCGGCTGCCTCCGGTGCCTCGGGCGGGTCGGGAGCCTCCGGCGCGCCGGCCATTCGCGATAGCCAGAGCAACACCTCCGCGGGAGACCCGGCCGACGCGGCCTACACCCCGACGGGGACGATCGTCACCGACGACGGATTCCGGCCGGCGACCAACGGCTTCCCGTTCCAAAACTACGGTGACCAGCTCGAGGATGGCACCGGCCCGTCGACCTCGCTCGATACCGCCGCCATGCAGCAGCTCTTCGGCACCGCCGTGTGCGCTGACCCGGCCTGTGACCTGACGCCTGAGGCCGCGGCCTACATGGCCCAGCAAAATGCGTCGATGGCCGGCGGCCACTGCTTCGGCTTCTCCGTCGCGTCCCTGGAGATGTGGACGGGCTGGTCAAACCCCGGCACACCGGTCGACCCCACCACCTACGGAGCGCCGGCCATCAGCGGCCTCAACATCGACGGCAACGAGCCTCTCGCCGGTGAGATCGCCGCGGCCTGGATGTACCAGACCCTCCCGGCCGAGCAAAACGCCATCGTGTCGGGTGATCCCAACACCATCCTCGAGGACCTCAAGGGCTTCCTCGTGCCCAACGCCAAAGAGGCTTACACCGTCGCCATCTTCAACGGCACCGATGGCCACGCCATCACGCCCTATGCCGTCGAGGACAACGGCAACGGTCAGTTCCACGTTCTCGTGTACGACAACAACTATCCGGGTGTGACGAGGGCCATCGCTTTCGACACCAACGCTGATACGTGGCAGTACAACGCCGCCATCAACCCCAACGCTCCCAACGAGCTGTATTCGGGCACGGCGGCCACTCCCAACATCGAGCTCTTCCCGACCAGCCCCGGTGAGGGCGCCCAACCGTGGATGTACGGCGGGACCGACGGCAGCGGTGGCTCGTCCAGCGCCTACCGCGGCGGCAAGCCCCAGGTGTCGCTCGTCGGCATGCGCTCGCCGACGGCGGCCGCGGCCGGCCCGCCGCTCGAGGACGTCTACCTCGACGGCAGCGACATCGACCACGGCCACCTCCTCATCACCAACCCGAGTGGTCAGCAGGTCGGCATTGTCGGCGGCAAGATCGTCAACACCATCCCCGGCGCCAAGGTCGAGATCAACACCTCCGACGAGGACTGGGACGAGGCGCCTGAGCCCGACTACCTCGTCCCCGAGGGCGTGGCGTACACCGTCAAGGTGGACGGGACGGGCATGGACGACATGGACCCCGGCGAAGATGTCGGCATCGTCGCCTCCGGGTATGAGCTCGAGGTCGACAACATCAACCTCAACCCGGGTGAGGTCGACACCATGAGCGTCAACGCCGACGGCTCGTCCATCTCGTACGTCTCGTCGGACCCGCAGATGATCGCCGTCAACGACGGTGTGTCCGACGACACCGCCGACTACGACTTCACCGTCAATGGTGATGACGTGCCGGCCGGTGCCACGGTGACGGTCGGCGTGCCTGTCGGTGGTGACGACCTCACCATCACCACCTCGGGCTCCACGGAGACCTCGCAGGTGTCGTTCGACATGCAGCGCACCGACGACCAGGGCGAGCAGGACTTCAACCACAGCGACGTCGCCCTCAACGACGGCGACTCGGCTGACCTCGAGGTCGGCAACTGGGTCGCAGGTCAGGGGATTCCGTTGGCCGTCACCCAGGACGGCAACACGACGACCGAAGAGTTGAGCGACGAGCCCTCGTCCGACAACTCGGGCTCCGCCGACAGCGGTGACTCGGGGGCGTCGGCCACGGCCGGCGACTCAGGTGACTCGGGCGCCGACGATTCGGGAGATTCCGGCCCGCAGGCGACCATCGCCGACTCGGGTGACTCGGGTGACTCCGGCGACTCGGGTCCGGCCGCGACCGACTCGGGTGACGGCAGCGACGGCGGCGCAACGCCGACCACCGACGCCGGCGACTCGTCCACCAACTAGCCCGGCCGACGTTCGTCGGCCCGCCGCGGCACCGGTAGCTATGGGGGTCAACCACAGGCGCAGGACCAGCGTCTTGATCCTGGCCGCCCTCATGGTGGCGCTACCCGTCGTGGCCCAGGCTCGGCCGGCCCTCAGCAACTCTCCCTCGGCCGGGTTGCCCAACCTCGTCGCGCCGTCGGCGCCGATCGGGCTTCCCCCCGTCCGTCACGTCTGGGAGATCGTCTTGGAAAACGAGAACGAGAGCAGGACGTTTGGCACGCCCTCGCTCGACCCCTACCTGGCCTCGGTACTGCCGAGCGAAGGTGCTTTGTTGCCCAACTTCTATGCCATCGGGCATTCGAGCCTCGACAACTACATCGCCATGATCTCGGGTCAGGCACCCGACCCCGAGGATCAGGACGATTGCAGCACGTCGGGTTACATCCCGTTTGTTGCGGCCGCGACCGACATCAACGGCCAGGTCGTCGGGCAGGGGTGTGAGTTTCCGACGGCGACGCCGATCGGTCAACCGATCGTGACCCTGCCCCAACAGCTGACCGAGGCCGGCTACAGCTGGAAGGGCTACATGCAGGACATGGGCGACGACGTGGCCAACGACGGCGCAACCGCCTGCGCCCACCCCACCACCGACCAACTCACCGGCGGCCTCCCCAACCCCCAAGGTGAGGACGGGTCGTCCAACTTCGCCGTCAAGCACGATCCGTTTGCCTATTTCGCTTCGATCATCGACGACCCTCAGTGCGCTCGACATGTCGTCGGACTCGATCCGTCGCTCGAGCATGACCTGGCGTCGACGGCAACGACACCCAACTTCTCCTACATCACGCCCGACCTCGTGTGGGATGGGCACGACACCGGCCCCGCCGTGACCGACCTCTTCCTTCGCAAGGTGATCCCGATGATCACCGCGTCACCTGCTTTCCGACAGGACGGCCTCGTCGTCGTCACGTACGACGAATCAGGCGGCGACACCTCCTCTTGCTGTCATGAGCTCCCCGGTCCCAACAGTCCGGTCCCCGGCGAGGCGCCTCTCTCGGGCGGAGGTCGGATCGGTGCCGTCGCCCTCTCGCCGTTCATTCGGCCGGGCACCGTCGACATGACGCCGTACAACCACTACTCGTTACTCCGCACGGTTGAGGACCTCTTCAGATTCGGCACCGACACGAGCGTCTCGAACACCGACAGCGCCGGCCATCTGGGTTTCGCCGGCACCTACGCCGACTACCCGGGACCGGGCGACCTGGGTTGCGCGCTGTGGACGGCCCACCCGTCGTGCGGCCGCACTCCCACGCCCGATGTCCTCACCGCGACCTTTACCAACGCGGGCTCTCCCATCGGACCCCGGGCCGCTGGCTCGCCGGGCGTGCCCTCGCCTGTCACCTGGTCGGGACCGACCGGTCCGGCCAACGATCTCACCGCCATCGCTTGCCCGACTCACGTCACGTGCCTCGCCGTCGGAGCCACGGGCACCGTCCTCGCCTCCGCCAACATCGGCGCGTCATGGACCGTGGTGCCGACGGGCACGATCGACAACTTCACCTCCATCGCCTGCCCATCGGCCACGACATGCATTGCTGTTGGCCGCGCCGGCGATGTGGTCACGTTGACGTTGGATGGTGGTGTCTGGAATGTGGCCGCTAGCCACGCAGGCCTCGCCGATCTCAACGGCATCTCCTGTCCGTCGGCATCGCGATGCGTGGCCGTCGGCGCCGGGTCGGTCGATGTCACCGCCGACGGTGGCCTGCACTGGACAACGGTCTCCATCAGCCTGCCCACGCCCGGCCCGGGGGCGACCAACGATCTGTTGGGTGTCTCGTGCCCGTCCGCCATTTGGTGTGTCGCAGTCGGCTCCCTCGCCAATACCGACCCCGACCGCGCCGCCTCAGCCGGCAGTGCTTATGACAACGTCGCGGTTTCGAGCGACGGCGGCGCGACGTGGAGCCTCCAGGCCGCAGGGTCCCGTCGGCTGCGAGCGGTGGCATGCGCGACGCTCGATCACTGCACGGCGGTCGGCGAGTCGGGCGCGTTGTGGTCCACGTCGAACGGCACATCGTGGACGCCGGCGACGGCGCCTCCCACGCCGGTCGGGGTCAGCAGCTTGCGTGGCTCGCGCGATCTACTCGACGGCGTCACGTGTGCCGCACCGAGCTTGTGCCTCGTCGTCGGCGCTCGTCCGACCATCGGCGACGAGCTGTCCAACTACACCTCGCTCGGCGCCGTCCAGGCGACCGCCCTCGCCGTCACCCCATCCAGCGTGCAGCTCGAGCAGACATCGACCACGGCCGCGCTACGCGGTGTCGCGTGTCCCAAGATCGGCCTCTGTCTCGCCGTGGGTGACAGGGGCGTCATCGCCCGCTCCATCGCCGGCCGCTGGTCTGTCGTCACCGGCGGCGACGACCGCGCGCTCACGTCGGTGTCGTGTGCGCCGGAGTCGGCGCCGGCGTCGGCGTGCATGATCGTCGGAGGGACGAGCACGGCCTTCGGCGCGACGGAGGGGGCGTTGAGCATCATCGGCACCGCCACGCGAGGTGGTCCCCTTCGCGCGTGGGCGGAGCATCTGCTCGCCGCTCCGCCCGGCGCCCACCTCAACGCCGTGTCCTGCCTCGCCTCGGGCTGCGTTGGTGTCGGGGACGGCGGCCTCATCGCACGGGGAGGCGCACTCAGCCAGGAGGGCGGCGCCGACCTCCACGGCGTGAGCTGCGTCGGCGACGTGTGCATGGCCGTCGGTCAGGACGGGGCCGTCCTCGCGTCGAGCGACGCCGGGGCCAGTTGGCGGGGGGTTCACTCGCCGACGTCGGCCGACCTGCTGTCGGTGTCCTGTCCGTCCGCGACGACTTGTGCGGCGGTGGGAGCCTTCGGCAGCGTGGTCATGTTCGCCGGACCGCGGTGGTCGGCATCATTGGTCACCGCGCCGACGACGGTTGCCCTCACGGGCGTCGCGTGCCCGTCACCATCGAGCTGCGAGGCGGTCGGATCGGACGGGATGATCCTTTCCATCACGGGCGCCGGCGTGGTCGCGCAATCGTCCGGCGTCGGGGACCAACTCAACGCCATCTCGTGCACGCCCGGCGGCGCCGTGTGCGTCGCCGACGGCTCGGCCGGGACGGTGTTGCTCACCGGCAACGGCGGGCAGACGTGGACGACGGTCGGGAGCGGTACCGCGCTCGACCTCGTGGGGGTCGCCTGTCCGTCACCAACGACGTGCCTGGAGGTGGGCGAGTCCGGCGCCGTCCTCTCGACCCAGGTGTAGTGCCAGTCCACTAGGACCGGGACGGCGCAAACCGGGCCAGGACGACCCGTTCGACGGCTCCGATGACCTTGTAGAGGGCGAACGAGTACAGCGTGACGAGCGCCACCCTCGACCAGAGCCCGTTGTAGTCGGACAGGGCGCCCACCTCGAGGATGCTGTACCCGAGCCCCTTGCCGGTGGCGAGCCACTCGGCGAGGAGGGCGCCGACCAGGGCCAGTGGAGCGGCGATGCGGAGGGAGGCGAGTAGCGCCGGCAGCGCACTCGGCACTTGGACCTTCCAGAGGGTGACAATCGGGCTGGCCCCGTAGGCGCGGCACAGGTCGAGGGAGTCGCGCGGTGTCCAGCGGAGGGCCAGCGTGACGTTGACCAGGGTCGGGAAGAAGGTCACGATGCCGGCGATGATCGTGATCGTCTTGAGGTCGCGGCCGAAGATCAACACGATCAGCGGTGTCATGGCCACGAGCGGGACCGAGCGGAGGACCATCGCCAACGGCATCAGCGTCCGCTCGATCGGTCGGGAGAGGTTGAAGGCCAGGGCGCACAACACGGCGGCGACGGTGCCCGCCACCAAGCCGAACGCGGCGTCGCGCAACGTGATGAGCGATTCCCGAAACACCGCGCTTCGGTGGCTGGCGGCGTGGGCGCTCGTGAACAGATACCGCCATACGTCGAGCGGGCCCTTGCCTATGAAGTGGTTGACGTGAAACGCCTTGAGGAAGAGCTCCCATGCTCCGAGCACCACGACCGCCGCGACCGTCGTCGAGAGCAGCGCCCTTCCAACCCGGATGATCAGACCACGTCCGGATCGACGCGGCGGGACGCTGCGTGGCGCCGCGACCAGGGCGTCGACCGCCGACAGTGTCGCGGGAGTCTCGACCGCGGTCATGGCCTCCCCCTGGGAGCCCACGGGGTGAGGAGCCTTCCGACGACTGACGTCACGGCGTAGGCGACGCCGGCCGTCCCGGTCGCGACCAACGCGATACCCCACGTGCGCGGGATGTCCAGCGCTTGTTCGGAGTTGATCAGTGCCACGCCGAGGCCGCTGTTGCCGCCGATGAACTCACCGATGATCGCCCCTAGGACGGCCGCGGGCGCGGCGATCCGGAGGGCGGCAAAGAGCGATGGAAGCGACGCTCGGAGGCGGACCTTGGTCAGCTTCTTGACGGCACCACCCCCGAAGGCGTGGATGACATCGAGGCTGGTGGCGTCGGCGCTCTTCAGGCCGACGAGCATCCCGATGAGGGTGGTGAAGAACACGGACAGGGCGGCCAGCACCACCTTGGGCGTCTGGCCCGACCAGATGATGGCGAAGATCGGGAGGATGGCGACGGACGGCAGGCAGTAGGAGGCAACTCCCAGCTGCAACAAGGGTTTTTCGAAGATGGGCGCGACGACGAAGAGCATGGCGACCGTTATGGCGAGGAGGTTGCCGAACACCCACCCTTTGAACGCCTCGCTGAAGGTGGTGCGGAAGTTGGGCCAATAGAAGCTCCAGCCGTCCTGTCCCATGTGGCTGAGGACGGATGTGGGAGTCGGGATGACGTGGCTCGACTGGAATGCGGTGGCACCGACGACCTGCCACACGACCAGCAGACCGGCGACGCCCGCCGCTCCGCCTAGCAGCGAGCCCGAGAGCCTGATCTTCGGCGGTCGGGAGCCAATCGCGGGTCGTAGCGTCTCGCGAGTGGACGACATCGGATGCTCAAGGCTCCCTTGCGTCGCCACTGCCGCTGCTGATGCCGCCGAACAACAATTCGCTGAATGTGTCGCAGAGCCGGTGGAAGGGCGCCGAGCGCATCATCTCCGGTGTCCGAGGCCGCGGGAGATCGATCGGCACCGACGCAATGATCTTTCCGGGCCTTGGGCTCATGACCGCGACGACATCAGCCAGGAAGACGGCCTCTGAGATTGAGTGGGTCACGAGCAGCGTGGTCGTCGCCCGCTCGGTCCAGATCCGTTGCAACTCGAGATTGAGACGTTGGCGCGTCATCTCGTCGAGGGCGCCGAAGGGTTCGTCGAGCAGCAGGATCTGCGGCTCGACGACGAGCGCCCGGGCGATGGCCACACGTTGACGCATGCCGCCCGAGAGGTGCGCCGGTCGGGCGCGCTCGAATCCCTCCAGGCCGACCAACGTGATGAGGTCCTCGACCACGTGGTCGGCCCCTTTGATACCGGCGATCTCGAGGGGCAGCCTGATGTTGGCGGCGACGGAGCGCCACGGAAGGAGCGCGGCGTCCTGGAAGGCGATGCCGAGGTGGTGGTTGCGTCGGGCCGCGCCTGGTGGCTCGCCGTGCACGAGGGCGGCGCCACCGCTCGGCTCGTCGAGGTCGGCGAGGATGCGCAGGATCGTCGACTTCCCACAGCCCGACGGGCCGAGCAGTGCGACGAACGCTCCTGTCGGCGCCGCGAAGTCGACGGTGTCAAGTGCCAGGATCCGCGAGCCGCCGACCGCGAACTCCTTGGTCAGACCGTGCAGTGCGATCCCACCGTCTGGCGCCGTCGACCGTGGCCCGGATGGTGCTGGCGCCCCGTCCGTCCCCCGGTCGACAGCTGAGACCATCAGGCCGTGGTGGTGGTTGTCGCCGGCGGGGAGGCGCTGCCAGGGGCGGGGCTGGGAAGAAGCTCAGGGTTCTCCTGGTAGATCTCGTCGATGACCGAGGTGTCGAAGAGCTTGGGCGCCGTAATGGTGGTCCCACCCAAGGCCAAGGTGCCGATGCTCTTGGCGATGCTTTCCGGCGTGATGGTGAAGATGCCGTTGGCGATCGTGTCGGGCGTCAGGATCAGCTTGTTCTGGGCCATCGACTCCAAGGTCTGCTCACCCAGATCGAGACCCAGCGACTTGCCGTACTTGGTGACCGCCAGGTACGGGCCGGCGGAGGGATCGGCGATCGAGTCGTGCCAGCCCCTGATCTCAGCTCGCAAAAAGGCCTTGAGCTGAGCCCGGCCCGTGGTCAGCGCGCTCGTCTGGACCATGTAGGTCTCGGAGACGAGTGGATAGTTGTAGTCGTTGAGCAGGAAGGTGTACGTGTCGAACCCCTTCGACTTGAGCAGGTTGGGTTCGTTGGTAATGAAGGAAAACCAACCATCGACGGTGCCCACGGTCAGCGGGGTCGGGTCGAATTGGACGGGGACCTCGTCGATCTTTGACGGGTCGATGCTGTTGGCCTTGAGGAAGGCGTTCCACACCGCCTGGTTGCCGGACTGCACGCCGATCTTCTTGCCGATCATCCCCTGCGGATTGAGGATCGGGGTCTTGGCCATCGACATGATGGCGAAGGGGTTCTTTTGGTATTGCGCGCCGACGATGATGAGGTCGGCACCCTGGGTGATCGCGGCCGAGGTGATGTCGGGGGAGCTGACTCCGATGAAGGCCTTCCCCGACTGCACGACGGCGTCCTGGTCGACGTTGGGTCCGCCTGTCAGCAGCGAGGCGCTGCTGAACCCTTCCTTCAGGTAATAGCCACGCGTGTCGGCCAGATACTCGCCGGAGAACTCGTCGTTGTTGATCCACGACTGCTGGAAGCTCACCGACCCGAACGTCGGCGCGGCGACCCCAGACGCTCCCGAAGCACTAGCGCCGCTGACCCCGCTCGCCGCAGTCGATGAAGAGCCGCTGCTACAGGCGGCCAGAAAGGCCGAGAGGCCGCCGGCGCTGGCCAGCCCGACGGCGGCCATGCCCGTCGTCCCGAGCCTGATGAATCCTCGGCGATCGATCTGCTCGGACACCCTGCCTCCTCGTAGTCGATGGTGTGGAACGTGGTGACGTTCGGCGACGCTAACGACGGTACGTTTCGAGCCCGTTGGTCCTACGTGAACGGTGTGTTTCGTCGCCCAAAGCGCTCAGGGTGTGACGGTCGCGTAGCGCGAGTCGGAGTGCAGCACACCGTCGGGCAACCCGTTGCCGTCTGAGGTCCAGGCCCATACCCGCCACAGGAACCGGTTGCCGGCGTAGGGATCGCGGCCGTGGAACATGCGGTAGTTGTCGATGCAGAGGGTGTCCCCTGGCTCCAGCGTGAAGCGAGGCACCAGCGGTGTCAGGTCCCATGTCACCTGCCGCCAGCGGTCCAACAAGGCGACATGGCGCTCGCGTTCGGCGCCGGTGACGGCCGGGGCCGGCTCCATCCACGGCGTGCAACGCGCCGCCGTCCGGCCACTCGCCAGCCGCAGCAAGATCGGACTGGTAGCCGGATGCATCCCCGGCTCCGTCAGGTCGACGGGTACGTCGGTCAGGAAGGCACGAAGGTCGTGGGGTAATGCGGCGATGAGGGAGCGGGCGTCGACGACGAACGATGCGCCGTCCTCCGAACCCTTCTCCACGCAGATCAAAAACACGGCGTCGCAATGGCGGTCGCCGTAGGCGAAACCGTCGGCGTGCAGCGGCAGGGACGCGGTGGCGTCGATCTGGAGTTTGTCGCGCTCGCCGCCCTCTCTGATGGCCGCCGGCGGCGCAATGGCCAACGTGGCGTGGCCCAGGACGGCGCGAGCGACAGCGGTCGCCGCCCGCTCATCAGGAGCCTTCCCGCCGAACCACCCGGTGAGGATGGCCGCTCCCCCCTCGGCCATCAGCCGGCGGGCATGGGCTGGATCTTCGGTGCGGGGCGGGACACTCCCGAGCGCGGCGGGGTCAAGCCCGGCCAAGTCGACGCTGGTAGGCACGTCCGGCACGCCCACAAGTCAACGAGGCGGCGCACTGCGTGTCAACGGCCGCCGCGTTGTGATCGCGTGAACGTGCCGTGCCGGCTGGCAAAGCCCCAACTGGCAACATAGGCGCCGATGGCAGATCTGTTGGTCACCGGGTCTGACCTGGTTGCGACGATGGATGATCAGCGTCGTGAGATTGAGGGAGGTTGGATCGCCATCTCCGATGGCCTGATCAGCGGCGTTGGCGGACCGTCCGACGAGCCGCCACCGGCTGCCGAGATTCTGCGGGCCGACGCCTGCCTCGTCACGCCGGGGCTGATCAACACCCACCACCACCTGTTCCAGAACCTCACCCGGTCCTATCGTCCCGCGGTCAACGCTTCGCTCTTTGATTGGCTGAGCACCCTCTACCCGCGCTGGGCGGCCCTGGACGAGGAAGCCGCCTATCTGTCCGCATGGGTCGGCCTGGCCGAGCTCGCTCTCGGCGGTTGCACGACGTCGACGGATCACCTCTACGTCCACCCTCGCCATGGCGGTGACCTGGTCTCAGCCGAGATCGCCGCCGCCCAGGAGCTGGGGCTGCGCTTCCATCCGACTCGGGGCTCCATGAGCCTCTCCGTCAAGGACGGCGGGCTTCCCCCCGACGAGGTGGTCCAGGATGACGACACGATCCTGGCCGATAGCGAACGGCTCGTGCGCCTTCACCACGATCCCCGATGGGGCGCCATGGTGCGGATCGCGCTCGCCCCGTGCGCACCGTTCACCGTCACCGCCGATCTCATGCGGCGCACGGCCGAGCTCGCCGAGCGTCTCGATGTACGACTCCACACCCACCTGGCGGAAGATCCCGACGAGGATCAGTTCGCCCAGTCGACCTTCGGCGTCCGCACTGTCGATCATTTCGAGGCGGTGGGATGGATGACCGGGCGCTCGTGGGTGGCGCACTGCATCTACCCCAATCCGACCGAGATCTCGCTACTCGGCGCGGCCGGTGTCGGGGTGGCCCACTGCCCTTCTTCCAACATGATGATTGGCGGTGGCGGGCTGGCGCCCGTGGCTGAGCTCCGGGCCGCAGGGTCTCCTGTGGGTCTTGGCTGCGACGGCTCGGCATCGACCGATCACGCGTCCCTGTGGCTCGAGGCGCGCGGGGCGCTCCTACAGGGGCGACTACGGGGGGGTCCGACGGCGATGGGGGCCCGTGACGCTCTCGAGATCGCCACCCTCGGGTCGGCGGGTTGCCTCGGCCGGAAGGGGGAGCTCGGGACCCTGACGGTCGGCGCCGCCGGGGATCTGGTGTGTTGGCCTCTGACCGGGCTGGCCTTCGCCGGCGCGCTCACCGACCCCGTCGAGGCGTGGTTGCGATGCGGGCCGGTCGCCGCCCGCCACACGGTGGTCGCCGGTCGGACCGTCGTGCGCAACGGGGAGCTGACAACTGGAGCCGTAGACGACATCCTCGCCCGTCACCGCGTGGTGGCACGGCGAATCCAGGGTCTCGCGCCGTGAGGGTCAATCCGGCGTGGTCAGGGTGATTCGAAGATCCGTGTCAGCGCCCGGCGGTAGGCGATAGCCACCCTGTCGAACGGGAGATGAAGCTCCGATGTCAGGCCGAGTGGAAGCTGCGTCGGTCGCTGGCTCTCGACGATGGGCCGATCCTGCTCGGCCAACAGCTCTTGGAAGTCGGCGTACGGCTGGTCGTCACCATCGAGGTCGAAGTCGCGCGACTGGAAGCAGTATCCCGTCGACCGTGACTCGGTCAGGGGTTGGGCGACGAAGTAGAGCGTCCGGTGCCGGCCCGTCTCCCGGTAGGTGCACTGGAGGTGGATGGTGTAGGGCAGCGTGAGCACGTAGGTGTTGGTCTGCGTGCCTCGCTCACCGGCGAGGTCGGTGACGGTGAACTCGTCGTTTGTGTTGGGCACGGTCATGGTGATCTCGTAGTGCAAAGCGTCGCCTCTATCGCTGACCGTGTGGCCGGGCACGACCAGGTTGGACCGCTCGCCGAGATACCCGTCGTGCAGGTAGCCGAGGTGACCGAAGTCGGTGAAGTTCTCGACCATTCGCTCCGCGCTGGCATCCCATGTGTACGGCGGACATTCGACGTGGCGATAGGACGGGTCGTCCCACTCGGGGAAGAGCGGGATGCCCGACGTGGGCTCATCGAGCGCTACCCATACGAGGCCGTAACGCTCGGTGCAGCGGAAGCGCTCGACCACGGCCCGGGGTGGAATAGCGGTGCCCACGGGCTGCTGCGGTATCCCCACGCAGCGACCGCTGCCGTCATAGGTCCAGCCGTGGTAGGGGCAGGTGAGGCACCCGTCCTCGACCGTGCCGAGCGACAGGGCGGTGCCGCGGTGCGGGCATCTATCGGCCATGGCGATGACACCCTCGACGTCGTGGCGCCAGAGGACAAGGGGCTGACCGAGCAGGACGGTCGCGGCAGGTGTCTCCCCAATGGCACGGCTCCAGGCGACGGCGTGCCAATACCGACGGAGGTGGGGGACGCTCATGTGTGGGCCTTGTCGTTACTGTGTCAACAGCGTAGGCCCCTCGACATCACGATCACCCACATCGGAGTACGACCTCGTGCAGGACCTCGACGTCATCGTCGTTGGAGGCGGTATCGCGGGTCTCACGACCGCCGCGGCGCTCCGGCGCGCCGGCCATCGCGTACGGGTCCTCGAGCAAACCCGCGAGTTGCGGCCCACCGGCGCCGGCATCTCGTTGTGGTCCAACGGTGTCAAGGTCCTGGACGCGCTCGGCCTTGGAGCGGACATCGCTGCCATCGGTGGGGCGATGGAGCGGGTGTGCTATCGGGATCGCGACGGTCGATTGCTCTGCGACTTCAGCCTCGATCCGCTCGTCGATCGCGTGGGCGAGCGGGCGTATCCGGTGCGACGATCCGACCTTCAGGATCTGTTGCTCCGCGCCGCTGGAGGCCAGGTTGGGACGGGTCGGCGCGGGGTGACCATCGAGGACCACCCCGATCGGGTGGTGGTCTGCGTCGAGGGCGGCGATCGACTCGAGGCCGACGTTGCCGTCGTCGCCGACGGGACGCACTCGCGACTGCGCTCGGCGGTGCTCGGCGCGCCGGTCGAGCGGACCTACGTCGGCTATCAGAATTGGAACGGCATCGTGGACAACGCCGCCGCCCTTGGCGCGGTCGACTCGTGGACGATGCACGTCGGTGACGGCAAGCGGGTGTCGACGATGCCGGTCCGCGACGGCCAGTACTTCTTCTTCGACGTCCCCACCCCGCACGCGACGACCACGCACGACGATCCGCGGACGATCCTGCGCCACCACTTCGACGGGTGGAGCGACACCGTTGTCGCGCTGATCGAGGCCATCGAGCCTTCGGGCACGGCCAACATCGCCATCCACACGCACGATCCCATATCGAGTTTCGCTCGTGGCCGGGTCGTCCTGGTCGGGGACTCAGCGCATACGACAGCCCCCGATCTGGGACAAGGTGGGTGTCTGGCTATGGAAGACGCCCTTGTCCTTGCCCACCACTTGACGACGACGTCCATCGGCGTGCCCGATGCCTTGGCCCGCTACTCCGCGGAGCGCGTTCCTCGAACGGCGCAGATCATGGCGCGGGCGTTGAAGCGGGCTCAGCTCACCCACGCTCATGACCCCTCGCGCACGGCCGAGTGGTATCGGGAGCTGGCGACCGAGGATGGGTCCAACATCATCGACGGAATCAGCGAGTCCATCCTCTCGGGGCCCTGCCGATGAGCGCGCCACACCGACGTCTCACGGTGCACGTCCTCGACGCCACCCGGGGCGTGCCCGCCGTCGGGGTCCGCGTCTCGCTGGCCCGTCTCGGCGGTGCCGCCGGCGTTGCCGCGGAGCTTGCGCGAACCCGCACCGATGCCGATGGGCGCAGCCCGACTCCACTGCTCGCTGGTGACGACCTGACCTCCGGCGACTATGAGATCTCCTTCGCCCTCGGCGACTACTTCGGGCTTGCCGACCGCTTCCTCGACATCGTGCCCGTGCGCTTCGTGGTCCGCGACACCGACCTCCATGTCCACATCGCGGTGTTGGCGACCGCGTGGTCCTACACCACCTACCGGGGCAGTTGAATATGGCCGACCTCCGGCCTGCCGCCGCGGCCATACGGACCGTCAACCTTCTCGGCCAGGACGACTTCAGACGCGTCTTCGGTGACGTGCTCGAGTCGTCCCCGCATCTCGCCGACGCGGCCTGGGCGTACCGTCCCTTCGCCGATCGCCACGCGCTGGTGGCCGCCTTCGTGGCGGTGGCGGACGGCCTTGATCTCGAGGAGGTCCTCACCCTGCTCAGAGCTCACCCGCCGCTGGGGTTGTCCGGCCACATGGGGTCGACCTCCCGGGAGGAGCAGACTGCGGCCGGGCTCCAGGCCCTGGAGGCCGACATCCGGTCAGAGATCGCCGAGGCCAACGCCCGGTACCTCGACCGCTTCGGCTTCCCCTTCATCATCGCCGTGCGCGGTCTCAGCGTCGCCGACATCGTCGAGGCCATGAAGGGGCGGATGGACAACACGCCGACGGCTGAGGTCGCGACCGCTCTTGACCAGGTCCGACGCATCGCCGCGTTTCGCGTCGAGCAGATCGTGTGGGAGTTGAGCCGCGACAGGGCGCGCATCGACGGGGCGCGCCTTGTCGATCGTCTCCATCAACTCCGGCGTATCGGCGCCCAGCCCGGCGGCGGTGTCACCCGCGAGGCCTACGGACCCCACGACGTGGCGGCCCGCGGGCTGGTGGCGGGTTGGATGCGCGACGCCGGCTTGGACGTGACGGTCGATGCCGCAGCCAACCTCATCGGTCGGCGGGCGGGCGCCAACGATCGATGGCTGGTCGGTGGCAGTCATCTCGATACGGTTGTCGACGGTGGCTGGCTGGACGGCGCCTACGGCGTGGTCGCGGCGGTCGAAGTGGCAGCGGCGTTGGAGGCTGCGTCGATCGGACTCGACCACGGTCTGGTGGTGGTTGCGTTCGCCAACGAAGAGGGCGCTCGAGGGACGGCCGGCATGGCGGGGAGTCGAGCGCTGGTCTCCGCCCTGTCGGCCGAGGAACTGGCGACGTGCGACGACGAGGGCGTCAGCCTGCGAGATCGTCTGGCTCAGGCTGGCGGCGACGCTGACACGCTGGCCTCGGCCGTCTGGGATCCAGCCTCTGTCGATGCCATCGTCGAGCTGCACATCGAGCAGGGCCCCATCCTCGATGTCGAGGGTGCGGTCCTCGGCGTCGTCTCGGCCGTGACCGGACGCCAGGCCCTCGAGGTGGAGATCACGGGGGTCGCCAATCACGCGGGCACGACGCCAATGGACCTCCGTCACGACGCGCTCGCCGCGGCGGCCGAGCTGATCCTCGCCCTTGAGGCGATGCCGGCGCGCGGCGTCGTGCGCGTGGCCACCTGCGGTCGGATCGAGGTCGGTCCCAATGTGCGCAACGTTGTTCCCGGCCACGTTCGGCTGAGCGCCGAGTTTCGCGACACCGACACCGGGCGACTCGATGCCGCGTGCCTCGATGTGGAGTCGCAACTGGATGCTCTCAGTGCCCGACGAGGTGTCGACATGATCCCCACGTGGGGTCAGCGACTCCAGCCCACACCCGCGGATCCCCTCGTGATCGACGTTCTGGCCCGCGTGGCCGCGGCGAGCGGCCACGGTTGGAGGCTGATGCCAAGTGGCGCCGGCCACGACGCGCAGGTCCTCGGGCAGGTCATGCCCATGGGGATGCTCTTCATCCCGAGCGCGGGGGGTCTCAGTCACGCGCCCGACGAGGACTCCAAGGTCGAGCACCTTGTCGGCGGTGCGCAAGCTCTCCTCGAATCGATGCTCCTGCTGGATGAGGAGGCGGGACGATGACCGGTCGCCCTCCGCGCTGGGGTTGGGATGCGGCTCGAGGGCTCTATCCGCGCGACCTCGTCGGCTATGGCGGTAAGCCGCCCGACCCGAAGTGGCCGAGCGGCGCCAGGGTCGCGGTGTCGTTCGTGCTCAACGTCGAAGAGGGTGGTGAGGCGAGCGTCCTCCACGGGGACCCGGTGTCGGAGACATTCTTGTCGGAGATCATCTCGGCGGTGCCGTTCGCCGATCGCCACATGAGCATGGAGTCGCTGTACGAGTACGGGACGAGAGCCGGAGTCTGGCGTCTCCTTCGCCTGTTTGAGGAGCACTCCATGCCGCTCACCGCCTTCGCTGTCGCCCGCGCCGTCGAGGCTTGCCCGGGCCTGGTGGGCGCCCTGCTGGAAGGCGGTCATGAGGTCGCCGCCCACGGCCTGCGTTGGATCAGCTATCAGGACGTCGACATCGATACCGAACGCGCCCACTTGGCCGAGGCTGTACGGGTCATCACGGCCCTCGCCGGCACGGCCCCGGCGGGCTGGTACACCGGACGTGACTCGCCCAACACCCGCCGCCTCGTCGTCGAGCATGGGGGATTCCTCTACGACTCGGACTCCTACGCCGACGACCTGCCGTACTGGACCACCGTGGGCGCCCACCAGCATCTGGTGATCCCCTACGCCCTCGACACCAACGACATGCGCTTCGCCACCGCCCAAGGCTTCAACTCGGGGGACCAATTCTTCACGTACTGCAGGGATGCCTTCGATGTCCTCCACGCCGAGGGGGCTCGCTCCCCCAAGATGCTCAGCATCGGACTGCACGCCCGGATCATCGGCCGCCCTGGGCGCTTCGCCGCCTTGCAACGGCTGGTCGATCACATCGCGTCGCGCGAGGACGTCTGGGTGTGCCGCCGGGTCGACATCGCCAGACATTGGATCGCCAACTTCCCCGCGCCGGAGGGGACGCCGTGATGCCCTTGAATCCGCCGCCGAGGCTGTTGATGGGCGCGGGCCCGATCAACGCCGACCCCCGGGTGCTGCGGATGATGTCGGCGCCGCTCATTGGTCAGTTCGACCCGGCGATGACCGCGGCGATGACCTCGACGATGGCCCTCTACCGCGCCGTGTTTCGCACCGCCAACGACGCAACGTTCGTGGTCGACGGCACCGCCCGCGCCGGCATCGAGGCCGCTCTCGTGTCGCTCGTCACACCCGGCGACCGGGTCCTGGTGCCGATCTTCGGGCGATTCGGGCACCTCCTCAGCGAGATCGCATCGCGTTGCGGAGCGGAGGTCCATGAGTGCGAGGTGCAGTGGGGCCACGTCTTCGATCCCGAGATGATCGAGGACGCGATCGTGGCGGTCCGACCGAAGCTGTTGGCGACCGTCCACGGTGACACCTCGACAACGATGTGCCAGCCGCTCGCCGACATCGGCGACATCTGCCGCCGCCACGGGGTCTTGTTGTACGCCGACGTGACTGCCTCGCTGGCCGGCAACGCCTTCGAGATGGACGCCTGGCACGTCGACGCCGCCAGCGCCGGGCTGCAGAAGTGTCTCGGCGGGCCGTCCGGGAGCGCGCCCATGTCGTTGTCGTCGCAGGCCGTTTCCGTCATCGCGGCGCGCAGGTCGATCGAGGCCGGGCTACGCGACGCGCCCGCGGTCGCTGACGCGCCGGATGGCGGTGCTCGCATCCGATCCAACTACTTCGACGTCGCCATGCTCCTCGACTACTGGGGCGATCGGCGACTCAATCACCACACCGAGGCGACCTCCATGCTGTACGCGGCCCACGAGTGCGCCCGGCTCATCACCGAGGAAGGTGTCGACCACGCCATCGAGCGGCACCGCCTTCATGGCGCGGCCATGCTGGCCGGGACCCAGGCCCTCGGTCTCGCAGCATTCGGGGACCCGGATCACAAGATGCACAACATCGTCGGTGTCGAGATCCCCGATGGCATCGACGGCGAGATGGTCCGCGCCCAGCTGATCGAGCAGTTCGGCATCGAGATCGGAACGTCCTTCGGGCCCCTTCATGGCCGCATCTGGCGGATCGGCACCATGGGCTACAACGCGAGGACAGATGCCGTGCTCACGACCCTCGCGGCATTCGAGCAGGTGCTGCGCCGCAACGGCCATCGGTCATCGCCGGGCAGCGGGGTGGACGCCGCCCTGGCCGTCTACTCGTGAAGTCGCCTGGGCCCGCCGTGGTGGTGCCGGTGGACGACGTCGGCGCGTTCATGGGGAGTCCCCGGCTGCTCGCTCCAGGTGCAGCCGATCAACCGCTCTCGGGGATGAGCTTGGCGGTCAAGGACCTCTTCGACGTGGCGGGTACGGTCACGGGTGCGGGCAACCCGAGCTTCGCCGCGGGTCGGCCTCCCGCCGACAGTCACGCCACTGCCGTCTCGGCATTGCTGCGCGCGGGCGCGTCGGTCGTCGGCAAGACGGTGACCGATGAGCTGGCATATTCGCTGTCAGGTACCAACGTCCACTACGGGACCCCCCGCAACGTGGCGGCGCCGGGCCGCGTACCGGGCGGCTCATCGGCCGGGTCGGCGGCGGCGGTGGCGGCTGGTCTCGTCGACCTCGCACTCGGCACGGATACAGGCGGATCGATCCGGGTTCCGGCCAGCTACTGTGGCATCTTCGGTTGGCGGCCGACGCATGGTGTCGTGTCGACCGAGGGCGTGGTGCCCCTCGCGCCATCGTTCGACACCGTCGGGCTCTTGGCGCCCGACATGCCCGCCCTCATGGCCGGGGCTGTTGCGCTGTTGGGGCCCGACTCGTCACCGGACGGCGCACCGTCGCGCCTCGCTGTCGTCGCGCTCCCGGGGGTGCTCGGGGACGTCGCTTCCCAACTGGGACTGACCGCCGATCCGATCGACCTTGGCGTTGATCTCGACGACGCCGTGCAGGCCTTCCGGTGGCTGCAAGGAGCGGAGGCGTGGGCGACGCACGGGCCCTGGATCACCGCCACCAACCCCGCCTTCGGGCCGGGCATCGCGTCCCGCTTCAAGGCCGCGTCGGCGGTGACCGCAGCCGATGTCGCCGCAGGAAACAAGTTTCGCGACGACATCGCCGCCGCGGTGCGGGCGGCGACGGCGGATGGCACGATCCTCGTGATGCCGGCCGCCCCAGGTCCCGCGCCACTGCCGCATCCCGCTGCGGCTGTCGCCGACGCGCAGCGGGGCCAAACCCTGCGGCTCACCTGCCTGGCCGGCCTGGCCGGCGCCCCCGTCGTCGTCGCACCACTCCTGCGCGCTGAGGGACTGCCGCTGGGCGTGGCCTTCATCGGAGCGCCCGGTACCGACCGCCAACTCCTGCGGTGGGCGACCGAGACCGTCATGCCGCTGGTCGTCGAGCGCCGTCAGTCGGAAGTATTGTAGCGGATACGCTACACTCCTAGTGATGAGCGATCTGGATGTCGCTGGACAACTCATCGTCGAACTCCGTCAGCATGCGCACCTGACGCAGACCGCGCTGGCGCAACGGGCTGGCGTACCCCGCTCCGTGCTCAGCGCCTATGAGCGGGGCCACCGTCAACCGAGCGTGGCGATGCTGGCCAGACTGGCGCGAGCGGCGGGACTGAAGGTCGGTGTCGTCCCGCCGGTGGATGTGGCGCGGAACGCGGCGCGGTTCGTCGATGCGCTCACGCTCGTGGATGCCGCGTCGTGGTCGAGCCGCCCCGACCCACTCGCCCTGCCTCTCGCCTGGCGGGCCTAGCCGATGCGGTTCGTCGATCGGGTGTTGGTCATGCACCGCGCCCTCGACGATGCCGGAATCGGCCACGCCTTCGGCGGCGCCATCGCCCTCGCCTACGCCGTGCATGAGCCACGAGCGACCATCGACATCGACCTCAACATCTCCGCTGACCCGATGGCACCACGGGTGGTGCTCAAGGCGATGCCGCCCGGAGTCACCTGGGGGGCGGCGGATGTTCGGGCCATTCGCGCCGACGGTCAGGTGCGGCTGCGATGGGACAACGTGCCGGTCGACTTGTTTTTCCCGCAGCACGCGTTCCACGCGGTGGTCGCCGACCGCTCAGTGATGGTCCCGCTGGAGGACGCCATGATTCCGGTCATCTCGGCGACGGACCTGATGGTCTTCAAAGCGCTCTTCAACCGCACGAAGGATTGGGCCGACATCGAAGCAATCCTGGAGGCGGGCACCGCCCACGCCGACGAGGCGCTCGACTGGCTCGAGCAGATCGTCGGGGTTGATGCCCCGTCGTACGAGCGGCTGGCCGCTCTGGCACGGAACGGGCCGGCGACTGACCGTCGCGGCCCCTCGCGTTGGTCCTGACGGTTGGTCCTGAACGACTGCGGGTCTTGACGACTCAACCGCAACACGCCAACTGGCCTAGCCTGAGTTCGCCCAGGACGGGGACGTAGCTCAGTTGGCAGAGCACCTGCTTTGCAAGCAGGGGGTCGTGGGTTCGATTCCCATCGTCTCCACCTTTGTGATGTCGCGCGGACGGGGCCGCCCCGGCCGAGTGGGCGGCTCGAGTTAGACGGCGACGGGGAGTCGCTCCAGGCCGCGCAGCGTGAGGGTGGGGCGCCACGTGGGCGGGTCGCCGTCGATGAGGTGGAGTCTGGGGTATCGGCGGGCGAGGTTGGTGATGGCGACCTGAGCTTCGAGTTTGGCGAGTGGGGCGCCCAGGCAATGGTGGATGCCGAGGCCGAAGCCAAGGTGGTGGTTGTTGGGCCGGTCAAGGTCCAGCCGGTCGGGGTGGTCGAATTCTGCGGGGTCCCGGTTGGCCGCGGCGATGAGCAAAAACACCTCCGTACCTTTGACGAGGGAGGTCCCGTTGATGCTGGCGTCGGCCAGCGCCGATCGGCTGGTGTATTGCACGGGGCTCAGGTATCGCATGAGCTCATCGACGGCGGCGGGCGCGAGGCTCGGATCCTCGGCGATTCGGTCCCAGGCAGTCCCGTCTTGGAGGAGGGCCAGCACCCCGGCGGAGATGAGGTTGACGGTCGTCTCGTGACCGGCGAAGAGGAGGAGAAGGCAGGTACCGGTGAGCTCGCGCTCGTTGAGCGCCCCAGCCGCCTGTTGGACGACGAGTTGGCTGAGGAGATCGTCGCCCGGATGTGCGGCTCTCCGTTGGGCGAGGGCGGCCGCCCAAGTCCGGAACTCGTCTTCGGCTTCTTGGGCTGCTTTGGCCAGATCAGGTTGGAGGGGGAACGGGTCGAGAGTCGGAGCGATGGCCCGCGACCATCTGCGAAGGTCGTCGTGGTCCTCCTCCGGCGCGCCGAGCAGTTCGCAGATGACGGTCAGGGGTGTCGGATAGGCGACGTCCCCAACCACGTCAAGGGTGCCGCGCTCCTCGGCCTTATCGAGAAGGTCCGACACCAGCGCGTCGATCCGTGAGGCCCATTTTTGCACCGCCGTGGGTGAGAACGGTTTGGTGACGAACCTCCGCATCCGGGTGTGCTCAGGTGGGTTCATGGCCAAGAAGATGGTGTCGTCGGTCGGCGCGTTGCCGAACCTGTCATCGCGAAGGACTTGTGATGCGGCCGAGTAGCTGGTCGCAAGGAAGAAGTTGTCGCCGGCGAAGTCGCCGAACTCGTCGGCGAGCCGGCGGTAGAGCGGGAAGGGGTCGGCCCGCCAGCTCGTGTCGGCGAACTGGGCGATCAACGTCATTGGGTCTGCGGCGGTCGTCATCGTCAACCTTTCGTCCGTTTGGGGCGGGGGGCGGGCTTGCGTTTTGTCGCTGGCGCTGGCGGTGACGGCGACGTCGAAGGTCCGGGTTGGGTGGGGAAGAACCACGCCACCACACTCCAGTCCGAGTTGTCGCTGCTGTTGGCGCCGGTGGTGCGCGCCTCCGCTTCGAGCTCATCGAGAAGGCTTGCCATGCGGGCCGCCAGGTACCTGGCCTGGCTGACCGTGGTCCGGAATGCGCGCTGGGAGATGGTGATGGGGAAGGGTTCGTGCTGAGAGAATTCCCCGTCAAGCCACCGTCGTACCGCTTGATGCATGCTCTGTGACTGGCCGTCGAGAAGCTCGGACGCACCCAGCTGGAGGAGCTCCCGTGACCGGGGGTCTTCGATCAGCGAGGTAGCGACCGAGAAGTTCTCGATGGCGAGCCGCCACACCCGCTCCTGATTGGCGTGGGCCCGTCGGGTCTCGGCGACCTCGATCAGCCCAGCGGCGCTGAGAATCTTGAGGTGGTAAGTCAGCCGGGCGGATGTCTGGCCCATTTGGTCAGCGAGCTCTTTGGCCGATCGGGGCCCTTCGCTCAGCCGCTGGAGTACCTCGCCGCGCAGGGGATGGGCCAGCGCCTTGAGTTTGGTCGGGCTGTCAATCCGATACTCGTCCTCGGCCACGATTCAATATGACATCAGATAAGTTTTCTCATGTCAACGGATCGACGGCTCACGGCCGCCGTCTACCATGCGTGCGCGTGGGGACACGACGAGTCGCCGTGACGGTAATCGCGGCGCTGCTCGGGGCGGGCCTTGCGCCGGCATCAGCACTGACGACCTCCGCGGCCCGTCCGGTCGCCACGATCGACGGCAACATCGTCACCCTCGCCAACGGCAGCGTCACCCGCATATGGCGACTGAGCCGGACCGGCGTCGTGACCACGTCGCTGGACGACCCGTCCACCGGAGCCCAGTGGGCGGCGACATCATCGGCCGACTTCTCCATCGAGCTCGGGCCGTTGACCGTGACATCAGCCTCGGGATGGAGCGGTGTCCGAGCGAGCGTCAGCACCGGCGGACGGGGCGCGGGTCGGTGGGCCCGGGCCACGTTCACCTTCGTGCCCTTGGGCTCGCTGTTCGAGCTCACCAACGTAGTGACCCTGTATTCCGGCACACCGACGATGCAGAGCACGCTGTCTTTCGTCAACCGACTCCCCGTCGGCGTCCCGATCGTGGCCGTGCACGTCGCCCAACTGTCGACGCCCGAGGGTGGCGCGGCGACGGTCGACGCCTTCAAAGGGGGCAGCGATGATGAGAGCACGGTCCGCACCGTGACCGTCGAGCCCGCCGCGTTCGACGACGAGGGGGAGGTGGCGACCGTCGACGTCGGCGGGGGCGCAGGATGGTTCGTCGCGACGGAGGAGCGCGGCGGCTTGATGAGCCGAGTCGGGCGCACATCAAGCGGCGGCGGATGGCAGACGTGGGGTGGCGACGAATATGGCCGGGACCTCTTGGACACCGGTCCCATCGAGGTCCCGGGGACGACGGACAATCGCGTCGGCAATCCCGTGCCGGTCGTACCGGTGCGCACCCGGACGGTGCCGGCGGGGTCGACAGTGGCCCTCGGGACGGCGTGGCTCGGCGTGTATCACGGGGGGCTCCCGGCCGCGGCGGCCGCCTTCGCGTCAGACTTCGACGCTCACGACTTGGCCGACTTCTCCCGGACGATCGACCAAAACACTTTTCACCCGTTCGGTCACTCGATGACCGCGGCCACGTTGCCCGCCGATGCCGCGGCGGCGGCCGCCTTGGGCGTGCAGACGTTCATGCTCGACGACCAGTGGCAAGGCAAACATGCCGGCGACTGGGTGTGGAACTCGGCCACCTTCCCGGGCGGCACGGCCGCCAACCATGACACCCCTGACTTCGTGCGATACCTCCGACATCTCGGTCTCAAGCTCGGGCTGTGGATGTCGCCCGAAGCCTTCAATCCCGCCAGCGCTACCTACCACGAGCACCCGACGTGGGCCTGCGTGCCGACTGGAAACGTGAGCGCCTTCTACCCCGACGATTCCGGCTTCGGCTTCTGGGACATCACCAACCCGGCACTGCAGGCCTATCTCACCGCCACCGTCAACCGCATGATCGCCGACTGGCACGTGGTCGAATTCAAGTTTGACTACCTCACGTGGCTCGACTGCCCGCCCCACAGCTATCTCGACGCCGAGACCGCCTTCTTGTCGTGGATACGCAACCTGGAGCGACTCCATCCCGACGTCAACTTCGAGATCGACGAGACGATCGACCAGCGACTCTGGGCGCTCGAGTCATTGACGGTCGGTCCGTCATGGTTCGACAACGACCACAGCAACGGCGCCAACATCGTCGCCAACATCGTCGCCAAGCATCTGAGCGAGCTCTGGAGCGCAGCGCCGTGGGTGCCACCGTCGTCGCTCGGCATCTCCGTCTACGACGGCACGCTGACCCCGCCCTACAGCGTCGATTACCTGATGCCGATGGCCCTGCTCGGACACGTCACCTTTTGGGACGACCTGACGAGGCTGACGCCGGCACAGCGAGCCGAGACGTCCTGGTGGCTGCGGTGGTACAAGCAGCACCGCTCCGAGCTCAGCGGGCTCGACTACGAGGACTCGACGACCGACCCGATCGACGGGCAGGCCTGGGTCGCCCTCCAACCGTGGTCACCGCCGGGCCACGGAATGCTCGTCGTCTTTCGACAGAGCAGCATGCAATCGACCGACCACATCATGCTCAGCGGTATCGACCCGGCCAGGCGCTACAAGGTCACCGACGTCAGGACCGGGGCGGTGGTCACGACCGGCCGGCTGGGCGGTGGCCTGACCGTTTCTCTTCCCCAGCCTTACAGCGCCGCAGTGTTGTCGATCACGCCGGCCGGACCGTAGCGCTGGGGATGGTCACCATGCCTGATCCCCGTACCGACCGGACGACGCTGACCTCCACCCAATATGGCAACGGCGCCAACTTGGTGGCGCGGGCGAGCATCTACCGCTGGCAGCGCCCTCCCTTCGACCTCGTGAGCTGGGTGCTCGATCAGCACGAGTGGCAGGGCAACGAGGGTGTGCTCGATGTCGGCTGCGGTTATGGCGCCTACCTACACGGGCTCCGGCGTCGAGCTGAGACCGTGGTGGGCGTAGATCTGTCGGCTGGCATGCTCCGCGAAGTGGCGACAAGAGGAGCGCCGTTGGTGTGTGGTGATGGGCAGCAGTTGCCTCTGCGTGACGCCACGTTCGACGTCGCCATCGCCCCGCACATGCTCTATCACCTTCCCGACGTCCGTCTCGGGATCGCAGAGTTGCGACGAGTCGTGCGAGCCGGCGGCGTCGTCCTGGCCGTCACGAACGCAGTCGATGACAAACCTGAGATCAGGCGGTTGCTGCATCGGGCCGCCGATCGACCACTCGGAAGCTACGCCAAAGTCGACAACAGATTCACCCTTGAGGACGCGCCATCGCTCCTCGGCGAGGCCTTCGACCACCTCCGCGTCGTCGACGTCTGCACCGAGATCGCGGTACCCGAGGTCGAGCCGGTGATCCGATACGTCGACAGCATCCGTAGCGCCGCCGAGCCCGCCCTGCGAGTGGACTGGCAGCAGTTGCTGAGCCGGGCGGCCTCGATGGCGCAGTCAGAGATTGACGCCGTGGGCGCCTTCCGAATTACTACGCACGCCGGCGTGGTCGTCGCCCAGTGAACGTCGCCGCCTTGCACCGGGCCTCGGACCCGGGTCTTGGCCGCTCGGCGGATCGGGCCGTCGCGACTTTGTTGCTGAGAAAGGCTCAAACACCGCCTGAGCGGCGCGAAAGGCCAGGTCGCACGCAGCCGGCGAAAAATCTCAGCAACAAAGTCGCGCAGTCGAGGCGCCGGCCCGGGGTCACCGGAGTGGCGCCGATGGGGGCTCCCCCGTCCGAGCTCAGCCCCACGCCCCGGCGATATTCGTTTGCGGCTGCGCCCTTGGAGCCTCAGACTCACGGGCATGTTGATTCGCACCCTCGACATGAGCGCGGGGCCGTCCGAAGACGGCGAGCCCCTATGAGCGTCGCATTGCTGTAGTCCGTGTCGTCGTCGACGGACTGGTTCGCACAATGGCCGCTCCTGTACGGAGCGGCCATTGAAGTTAAGGGCACGAGCGGCACGGGACCCTTGTGATCGCGCGCGCCCCCGAGACAGTGAGAGAGGAGGTATTCATGTTCACCAACAAGACGCAGGTCGAGGCCGCCGTTCAGCTCGTCGCCGCGGTCCTGGCGCGTAGGGCGGAGCAGAGGACCACGAGCGATCTCGTCCGCGCCCTCGATGCCGCTCTCTTCCTGGCCGCGGTCGAGCGCGCAGCCGGCGCCGAGCGGGACCGGTGGGTCGACACCGCCGACCAGATCAACACGTGGCTGGCGGTCCGCTGCCTCTGCGGCGACCCCGCCGCCGTCGTCTTCTTCAACGAGGGCGCCGACCGCGACTCGACGTGGGCGGCCGCGTGACGGCCTCAGCCGAGGACGGGGACGAGGTCGCGTGTGCAGCGGTAGGCATCGCATCGGAAGGCGACATCGACAGTGACGTCTCCCTTGATGCCGAGCAGATCGTCGAGGCCCTGGCGGGCCTCGGCGATCACGCGCACACGCGTCTCGTCGGGGAGGGTGATGATCCAACTCAGCGTGCCGAGCAGACCGATCAGGTCGTCGGCGGTAAGGGCCACATTCCACGAAAACGTCTTTTGCTCAGGCTGGCTGAAGGGCACTCCGGGCGGGATCTCGAGGGTGAACGTCGGACGGGCCGACTCTCCCATGACGAGGCCGGCGACGTTGTCGTCGTCGCCGCCTTCCTTTGCCCGCCCGGCCAAAAGGGCCAGAGCCTGTACGAGGAAGGGTCCCTCGGGATCTGGCCCGGACCAGAGAGCGGCGAGCATGCCGCCCGGCACGAGGATGCGCGCCATCTCGTGCAGGGTGGGGATGAGGTCCATCCAGTGCCAAGAGGACGAGGCCAGCACGGCATGGGCGGCGCCGTCGTCCAGAGGCATGGCATCCCCTCGGCCTGGCAGGGCCCGGGCGCCGGGAACCTCCTTGGTGAGGACCTCACGCATGCGGTCGTCGGGCTCGACGGCGATGACCTCGTCGGCTCGGCCGATGAGCAGGCGCGTCAAGGCGCCGGTGCCGGCGCCGAGATCGACCACGGTGCCGAGATGGGACGGCAAGAGCCAGGAGACGGCGTCGCGAGGGGGCCCCGGACGGTAGCGCTCGTAGTGTGAGGCCACGGCTCCGAAACTGCTGGCCCGTTGGGCCTTTTCCTGGGGCTCGAGCTGTGAAAGTGGCAGTTGGGTCAGGTCAGGATCGGACACGATTTGACCCTAACTCCACGCCCGCCCCGCGGCGGCGGCCGCCCGCCCTCAGGGCCGATACGGGAAGGGTGAGGGTCCGAGCTGGATCGCCAAAACGCGCTGGGCGTCGTGGACGAAGCGCACGAGGTAGCGGCGGGTCTCGGCGGGATCGATGATGTCTTGGCCGGTCGCCTCCGCTGTGCGGAAGGGCGAGGCGAGGGCGTCGAGTCGCTGCTCGATCTCGGCCAACTTGGCGACGGGATCGTCGGCGGCCTCGATCTCGGTCTTGTAGGCGGCGGCCGCGCCCCCCTGGATGTGCATTGATCCCCATCGACCGGAGGGCCAGCAGTAGCGCGCATACATGCCCGAGGGTCGATGCTGACAGGCGCCGGCGACACCGAAGACGCGGGAGATGACAAAGGTGATCCACGGCATGCGGCTGTCGTTCGTCGCGCAGATGAGGCGAGCGCCCGCCCGCTCGATACCTCGTCGCTCGGCCTCGAGACCGACCATGAAGCCGGGTTCGTCCACGAAGGAGACGAGCGGAAGGTGGAACGAGTCGCACAGCCGGATCAGCCGGATCACCTTGTCGCCTTCGGCGACTCCCGTCGCGCCTCCGGCGAACGCGGGATTGTTGGCCATCACGCCGACGGGGTAGCCGTCCACCCGGGCCAAGCCCACCACCCTGCCTTGCCCATAGCCGGCGGCGATCTCAAAGAATGAGTCCTCGTCGACGACGAGCTTGACCAGCTGGCGCGCATCGAACGGTTGGCGCGGATCCCGGGGGACGAGGTCTCGCAGGCGACTGGCCGTATCCGCCGGGGCGATGGCGGGGACGGAGCGGGGCGCCATCTCGTCGACGCTCGACGGAAGGTAGGACAGAAACAGCCGGATCTGGTCGAAGGCGTCGAGCTCGTCGGTCGCCAGGTTGTCGACGACGCCGCTCTCCCGGGTGTGGACCTGCGGCCCGCCGAGATCCTCCTTGGAGATGTCGTACCCGAAGGCCGCTTTCACAACGGGAGGGCCGCCTGGAAACACGTGCGAGATGCCTTCGACCATCACGCTGAAATGCGACATGCACACGTCGACGGCGGGCAGGCCGGCCACCGAGCCCAGGACGGCGGCGACGACGGGGGCTACCCCGAGAAGGTCGGTGTCCACCTTGGTGAAGATGCCGCCGTCAGGCAGATAGGTCCGGCCCAGGCCTTCGAAACCTTTGACGCTTCCGCCCGCGGTGTCGAGGAGGCGGACGAGTGGAAGGCGCCACTGCAACGCTCGTTGGGTGGCGGAGAGCTCCAGGCCGAGCGCACCATGCTCGGCGGTGCCCGATCCTCCGCGCACGGTGAAGTCGCTCGCGGCGATGACGACCCGGCGACCATCGAGGTCGCACATCCCTTCTACCTCCGCCGACGGCGTGAACTCCACGAGGCGACCTTCGTCGTCGTAGACGGAGTCGCCGGTGAGGGAGTTGAACTCCTCGAAGGAGTCGTCATCAGCCAGGGCAGCGATGCGCTCGCGCACGGTGAGCTTGCCCCGCTTGCGTTGGCGGGCGATGCCCTCCGGGCCACCCATCTCCAGCGCGGCGGCCCGACGATGCCGCAACTCCGCGAGTTCAGCCTCCCAAGACATTCGTCGTCGACCTCCGGTGCCGGTCGGTGGGGCCCGTCGTCCCCAAGTATGGCAAAAATGGGAGTTGCACGCATTTGGGATTGATAGGTATTATCGGCCCGCGTGGCAGCTCAGGTCGGGGGCGTCGAGCCCACCTCTCTTCGAGAGCGCAAGAAGGCGCATACGCGCCGGTCGCTCATCGAGGCGTCCCAGCGTCTCTTCCTGGAGCAGGGCTTCGCGGCGACGACACTCGAGCAAGTGGCAGAGGCGGTCGACGTCAATGTCAAGACCCTGCTGCGGTACTTCCCGACCAAGCCCGACCTAGCCCTCGCGCTCGAGCAGCAAACGCTTGATCGGTTCTGCAGCGAGCTCGCCGATCCTGGTCGCCGGTTGGGTGTCGTCGAGTTCTACTGCGACTTCGTTCGCGGCCTGGCGGCAGACTGGGTCGACGAGCGTTGGGCCGATCGGCTGGCCTATCTCCTCCTTCTTGACAGCGAGCCGACCGTGGCCGCTCGATCGCTCGTCATTCTCCGTGGCTATGAAGATGCCTTGGCCGCCGAGATATCCGGAGAGATCTCGTCGCCCGCCGACTTCGACCTCTACGCGCACGCCGTGGCGGCCATGCTCGTCAACGGGATGAACGCCATCATTCGGCGTTGGTCGGCCGCGCCACAGGACATCGATCTGATTGCCGCGCTGGACGCACTCCGCGATTTTTGCCTGTTGGAGTTCCCGACGAGGACGGCGGCGACGCGGCTGGCCTCGACGCGGCTGGTCGCGACGCGGCTGGCCGCCACGCGGCTGGCGCGTCGAGCCGATCGAGGTCGGAGCCCGAGCAAGACCCCGACTCGAGACCGGCGGATCGGCTGACGATGGGGATGGGTCGCCGAGGGTGGGGTAGGGGTGTCGCCGTGTTTGCCGTCCTCGCCCTCGCCGTTGCCGCCTGCGGCACGACCGTGCCAGCGCGCGTTCGCGGCCAAGCCGATCAGCAGGCGTCGGCCCTGGGGGAGTCGTCGGGACCGGGTGGCTTGGGCGCCAGCGGGGGCCTCGGTGGGCCGGCCACCAGCGCCGCCCCCGCCGATGGCACCGATGGTGTGGGTGGCTCGGGTGGCACCGGCACGGGCGCCACGGGTGGCTCGCTCCAAGCGGACGCCGGTGGCGCTGGGACCGCGTCAAGCCTGGGAGCCGAGGGACCGCCGGGCGCGGGCTCGACGGTGAGCGTCGCTCCTGCCGCGCCATTGCAGCTCGGCGTCCTTTACATCGGTGGTCTGCAGCAATTGGCCGCCGCATTCGGGTCCAGTGCCAACAGCCCGGATCCCAGCACCTACATCGCCGCTCTCGTCGCGACCATCAACAAGGAGGGCGGGATCGGAGGGCATCAGGTCACCGTGGTCGACGCCGAGATCAACACAGAGTCGACGACCGATCTGAGCGTCCAATATCAGGCGGCGTGCAGCACCTTCACCGAGGACCATCACGTCTTTGCCGTCGCCTCCCCGGCATCGATCTCCGATGACTTCGCCAGCTGCCTCGCGCAAGCTCATGTCCCGCTCGTGTCGGCCTGGGGCATCGCCGACTTCGGGGAGAGCGCCAACCAGCAGGACCCCCTCATCTACGAACCCAACGCGCCGAGCGCGGAGCGGTCTGCCAATGTCGTGGTCACCAACATGCTTGCGGAGGGCTGGGCGGCCAAACGATGGGGAGCCGACAGCGCCTGCGCCGCGGTCACCAAGCCTCGCATCGGCGTTTTGACCGAAACTGGTTCGGCCTACGAGAGCGTCTACAACACGATCATCGCTCCACGGTTTGCCGCCGCGGGTACCCCGATCACGGACGTCGTTTACATGAACCTCGGGGGTGACGTCGCCAGCGCCATCGCCGAGGCGGCGTCCCAGTCCCAAAGTGCGGTTTTGAAGTTCGCTTCTGACTGCGTCGATCACATCTTGATGCGGGTGCCCAACCCGATCATTCCGGAGCTCTTCATGACTGCGGCCAACGATCAGAGCTATACGCCCCGATACAGCTGGGACAGCGACGATGCTGCCGTCTCGGCACAGGCTCTCCTCGGCCACCCGGAGACGGAGCTCAACGGCTCCCTCGGCGTCGGATGGCAGCCCTATACCGACGTCCCGCTGGGCGAGTTCGACGCGACGGCCAAGGCCCCCGGCGCGCCGTGCCTGGCCATCTTCGCCAAGGCGGGACTGCCGGCCTCGGGCCAGTCCGACGGCTACAGCGACCTTCAGATCTGCGACAGCATTCTCTTCCTCCAGACAGCGCTGTCGGACGTGACTGGACCGTTGAGCGTCGCGGTCCTCCAGCAGCAGGTCACCAATCTGGGATCGCGGTACGCCCCGTCGCTGACCTACCGGGCCAATTTCTCGGCGACGCAACACGATGGGGCTTCGGCCTACCGGACGTTCGCCTTCAACGACGCGTGCACATGTTTCCAATACACAAGTGGTCTTCGGCCCTTCTAACCGCGACGCACAGGGGGATCAGTGACGAGCCAGGATCTTGCCTACATGCCGGCCTTGGATCAGGCACGGTTGATCCGCACGAGGGAGCTCTCGCCGACAGAGATCTGCGAGCTGTACCTCGGCCGCATCTCGTCGTCGGACCAGCGCTTCAACAGCTACCTCACCGTCGTCGCCGACCAGGCGCTCGAGGCTGCCCGCCGCGCCGAGAAGGCCATCGCCGCTGACGACTCATTGGGGCCTTTCCACGGCGTCCCGCTGTCCATCAAAGACCTCTGCGATACGGCTGGCATCACCACGACGCTCGGGACGGCTGCTTGGAAGGATCGCGTCCCCGAACGCGACGAGGAGGTCGTCCGCCGTCTCCGCACGGCCGGCTTCGTGGTCCTGGGGAAGACGAATACACCCGAGTTCGGCAGTGCCATCTTCACCGAGCCGTGGGGTTACCCGCCCTGCCGCAATCCATGGGATACCGATCGGACACCGGGCGGATCATCCGGGGGCGCGGCCGCCGCGCTTGCTGCCGGTCTGTGCGCCATCTCGCACAGCACCGACGGAGGCGGCTCCACCCGCATACCGGCGGCGTGGTGCGGCCTTGTCGGGTTCAAGCCGTCGCGGGGGCGGATCTCGGCCTTCCCCGGGCCACAGAACCTCTTCACGACGGACGGAGCCATCACCCGGACCGTCGCTGACGCCGCCGCCATGCTTGACGCCATGGAGGGTTACTTCACGGGTGACGCCTACTGGGCGCCACCCCCCGCTCGGCCGTTCCTCCACGAGGTGGGTCAGTCGCCGGGTCGCTTGCGGATCGCCTTCGCCCCCTCCCGACCCGACGTCACCATCCACGACGACTACCAACAGGCCGTACGGGAGACGGCCTCTCTCCTCGCCGAACTCGGCCACGAGGTCGAAGAGGCCGCGCCTCCCTTCGCGGAGATCAACGTCGACAATCCAGTCTTCGCGGCGGCGGCCGCGGCCTTTGCCGCGACGGCCGACGCCTTCCCCCCGTACGACACGCTCGACCCCATCAACCAAGGTTTCATCCGCCTGGGTCAGTCGGTCTCGGCTCGCGAGGTGATCCTGGCGCAGCTGCAAACGGCCGAGGTTGCCCGTCGGCTGGTGGCCTTCTTCGATTCGTACGACGTCTTGGTGACGCCTACGACCGGCGGGCCGCCACCGGAGATCGGGCGTTTCCGAAGCGACACCGACCCGTGGGAGAAGTTCATCGAGGTGTTGCCCTTCGCCCCGTTCACCTCCGACTGGAACCTCACCGGCCAGCCCGCGGTCTCCTTGCCGTTGCACACCGACTCCTCCGGACTCCCCATCGGGATCCAGTTCGTCGGGCGCCCGGCCGACGAAGCCACCTTGTTTCGGCTGGCGGCCCAACTCGAGGAGGCCGCGCCCTGGGCCCACCGCCGCCCGCCCGGGTGCGACCAGTCGTGACGGCCACAGACGACCTGCTCCCACACGTACTCGCCCGCCGAGCGGTCGAGTCGCCCGACCACTGCTATGTCGAGGAGGTCGGGGGATCGAGCGCCACGTACGCCGAGTTCGACGTGATGGCCCGGACCTGGGGCGACGCCTTTCGCCGCTTGGGGGTGCAGCCCGGGGAGTTGGTCGGGAGCATGCAGCCGGCCAGCCTGGACGAGCTGGCCACGTGGGTCGGGCTCTCGTGGACCGGGGCGGTCGAGGTACCACTCAACCTTGACTACAAGGGCCGCATGCTCTTCCACGCCGTGAGCCTGTGCGGTCTGCGGGTCATGGTCGTCCGGCAACGGTTCGTGCCCGTCCTGGCCGAGGTGCTCGACGACCTCCCGAGCCTTCAACTCGTCGTCCTGCCCGACGCGTCGAGCGCGGCGGTCAACGGGACGGCTGGACGACTCCGCGTCATCGGCCGCGACGAGTTCCTGGACGGCGCGACCCCGGCGTCGGACCTACCCGGTCCCGAGCCCTGGGATCCGGCGACGGTGATCTTCACCTCGGGGACGACAGGGCCGTCCAAAGCGGTGAGCATGCCCTGGGGCCAACTCCACGTGTGGGCGTCCCGACAGTGCCCGATCGAGGACCTCGACGAGGGCGACGTCTGGTACGGGCCATGGCCGACCTTCCACGTGACGGGGAAGTATCCGCCGTTGATGATGGCGCTCGTCGGCGGAAAGCTCGTCCTCCGCGAACAGCTCTCACCGAGCGCGTTCGTCGAGGAGATCCGTGCCTACGGGGTCACCGTCGCCATCTTGGCCCTCGCCCTCATCCCGCTCCTCGACTCAGCCCCGCCCGATCCGTCCGACGGCGACTTGCCGCTGAAGCACATCATCATGGTCCCGGTGATCGACAGCTACGAGGCCTTCCAGAAGCGGTGGGGGGTGCGGATCAGCACGAGCTACGCCATGACCGAGATCGGCCCCGTCTTCACCCGGTTCCCCGGCGAGATCGAGCCGACCTCGTGCGCGTCCGTCGGTCGACCGCGTCCGGGGTATCCGGGCTACGAAGTGAGACTGGTCGGCGAGCACGACGTCGAGGTCGGGCCGAAGGAGGTCGGCGAGCTGATCGTGCGAACCGATGCACCGTGGACGCTCAACAGCGGATACGTCGGCATGCCCGACCGCACGGCCGAGGCCTGGCGCAACGGGTGGTTCCACACGGGCGATGCTTTTCGGCGGGACGCCGAAGGCAACTTCTACTTCGTCGACCGGATGAAGGATTGCATCCGACGACGGGGCGAGAACATCTCGTCGTTCGAGATCGAGGCGTCGGTCAACGAGCATCCATCGATTCTGGAGTCGGCCGCCGTTCCCGTCCTCTCCGCTACCGACGGAGAAGACGTCCGGGTGATCGCCGTCCGACAACCAGGCAGCGACGTCACCGCCGAGGCGCTGTACAGCTTCTTGGTTGATCGGCTCCCCCGCTTCATGCTGCCCCGCTACATCGAGTTTGTGCCGGCCCTCCCCAAGACGCAGACCCAGAAGGTGCGCAAGATCGAGTTGCGAGACACGCCGATGGGTGCCGACACGTGGGATCGGACGGTAGGTACCCAGAGCTAGTCCGGCCTTACTTGATGTCGATGACCTTTCGCCGCCGTTGCCTCTTGAGCCAGACCTTTTCCGGCCAGATCGTCGAACCGCTGTACGTGATACCCGCCACGTTGCCCTTGGTCAGGACGACGCGGACCAGCTCGCCCTCGACGCCATAGCTACTCGAGTCCAGCACCTTGAAGCTGGTCTCGTCGACTCGAGCCAGCTCCTCGACATCGTTGAACGGCTCCCATAGATCGGGGTTGATCACGACCGTCTTGGTGCCGGTCGTTACGAGCTCCCTTGTCAGCCACAAGTTCATGAACCGACCGTCGACGTCGCCGAACTTTGCCTTCCCGGCGCCCGCCGAGTTGCCTTGGTAGTAGTCGATGACGTTGTACACACCGCGAGCGATGAGGGGTGCCTCCCCATCGACGCAGTTGGTCAGCGCGACCACGACGAGCCCGCTGGTCGGGTCGACGATGGTCTTGGTGATCTGGCCGGGGAATCCGCCCCCGTGGCCGATCATCCGGCGGCCATTGAGATCACAGACCTCCAACCCGAGGCCGTAGTCGTCATAACTCGCGTACGGACGCTGCTTGGCCCGAAACTGAAGTCGCTGCATCTCGCGCTTCGATTGATCGGTGAGCAACCGACCGGAGCCGACCAGGTGGGCGCTGAAGTAGTGGCAAAGATCGTGGGCGGTGGCGTAGAAGCCGGTCGCGGCCGACATGGCGTGGGTGACGATCGGAGCGATGGGCATGCGCGTGTTGTCGATGTCGCGCCGGGAGTAGCCGGTGACCGCGTTGGCGGCCATGGTCGGTGCGTACTCCGGCCCTACGTCGCGCAGACCCAGCGGCTTGACGATGTTGTCCACGACGTACTGGTTGTACGCCAGCCCGGAGACCGACTCGATCAGCAGCCCGAGCACGGTGTAGCCGACGTTGGAGTACTTGAGCCTCTCGTTACTGTCCACGATGAGGTCGGTGTCGAGGACGGCGCGCCGAAACTCGGCGGCCTTGGGGAACGCCCTCTCCACTTGCCAAAACTCGGCATCCACGCCGTCGCGGATCACCCCCGCGCCATGGGACATGAGTTGTCGTACCGTGACGGTCCGCCACCGGCGGTCCTTGTGATCACCAAGCCAGGGCAGATAGTCCACCACGTTGTCGTCGATGCGGAGTCGGCCTTGCTCGGCCAGCTGCATGAGGGAGGTGGCGGTGAACGTCTTGGAGTGGGACGCGATCCGGAAGGTGTGCTTGGTGGTGAGAGCGGTCTTGTCCTCCAAGTTGGCGTAGCCATATGCCTGGTTGAAGACGACCTCGCCCCGGTAGGCGATGCCCACGGCAAAGCCGGGCATGGCGCCGCGCTCGAAGCGGTATCTGAGCCACGACGTGAGGAAAGACAGCGATCGTTCCAGCGCGGCGTCGTTCATCGATCGAGCATATCGACGACCCTGCCAGCCAAAGTGGGTCACCCGCCGATACCAATGAGCCAACGACGACATGACAACGGAGAATGCGGCGCGCCGGCCTCCAATCTCTTCCACGTCGTCGGCCGTAGCTACTCGGTGGCGGTAGAGGCACCCGCGTCGGTCATCATCACGACTGAGGCCAGCGCCCGTCGGGAGCGCCGGCGGCTCTACCTTCCCGTCGTCGTGCTGGGTGCCGCCACCGCGTGGCTGGCGTGGGCTGGTGCTCGGCTCCTCCAACGTGACGCCAGTCTGGGAAGGAGCCTGGGCGGTGCCTGGTACGAGTTGGCCGGCCCGTCCGTGGTCGCCTTCTTGGTGGTTGCCCTCCTGTGCGAACGCCGCTGGCCGGTGGAGCGCAGGCCGTTGCTGGCTCGCGGCCATATTCACGATGCCTGCTTCTTTGTGCTCTCGACACTGATCGTCGTGCCCCTCGTGACCTTTCTCGGCGTTGCGTCGGCGGCGCTGATCGCCGCGCACGGCGGGTGGCTGGTGTGGCAGCCGGCGTGGCCCCGGCCCGTCGTCGTCGTCGTGGCTCTCGTCGCCATGGATGCCGCCAACTGGGTGACCCATCTGGGTGAGCACAAGCTGATGCCGCTGTGGCGGGTGCACGCCGTCCATCACAGCCAGGAGGAGCTGAGTGTGCTCACCACGTTCCGGGCCCACCCGCTCGTGCACACGGCCAGCTTCTTCGCCGCCACCGTCCCCGTCATCGCCTTGACCGGCGTGCATCCATTGGCGCCCGTGCTGATCACCACCTACCTCTGCCTGGGCGCCCTTCCGCACGCCAACGTCCCGTGGACGTTCGGGCCGCTCGGCAAGGTCGTCATCAGCCCGGCCTACCACCGGCTCCATCACGACGTGGCCGGGCCCGGCGACATCAACCTCGGGATCGTGCTGCCGTGGTGGGACATGCTGGCCGGGCGGGCCGTGTGGCCGGTGGCGGGCGCGCCCCCCGTTGGGACCGGGTTGGCTGGGCGGCCGCTGCCTGTCGAGCAGAGCTTGTCGCTCGGTGTCGGCCAGACCCTCGGCCTCCTGGGTCGCCAGCTGGCCGAGCCCTTCAGTCGCGGCGGCCGCCGCCGGTCCGCCAGCCCCGCCGACCGGGATGTCCCCGGTCGGCGGGGCGAGCACGACGGACGACGTGGCTAGGCGCTCGCCGTCGCCTTCTCCGGGTGGCGGCTGTGGACGACACCCTTGGCGTGGCCCTTGTTGGGGTTGACGGCCACCCAGACGATCCCGATGACGATCCAGAGTCCGACAATGCCCAGCGCCTTGTAGGCGTCCTTGGACCCCGAGCCACCCGCGGTCACGGCGAGATAGACGACGCCGCAGAGCTCGGCGATGTTCATGAGCGCGCCGAGCCCTGGGATCACGGCGTGCTTGAGCACGTGCTTGTCGTGCCTGCTGGCGAAGGCCACCAGGGCGATGATGCAGGTCATGCCGTAGACCAAGAAGGTGCCGGTGTTGGACGCCAACGTGATCTGGGTGATGTTGTCCACGTTGTAGGGCGTGGCGCAATAGACCCCGAGCGCTGCCGACAGGACGGTCAGCACGAGGATGCCACCGTGGGGGGTGGCGAACTTGCCGTGCAGCAGACCCAGAATGCCGGGCATCTCCTTGTCCTTGGCCATGGCGTACGTCACCCGCACGCCCGTGTTAAGGCAGGCGAGCGTCGTACCGAGCAGAGCCATGAGAACGGTCGCGGCGACTACGAGTGAGACCGTGTCGCCGGTGTGGCCGAGCGTCTTGTTGGCGATGTTGGTGATCATGGTCCCGATCGGGGCCGGGTCAGAGCCGGATGCCGCGTACCCCGTGAGGTGCTGGGCCGGCGAGCCGCTGGCCGCGGGGACGAGGAAGGTTGCTGTCGTGGCGCCGTTGGCGAAGTTGGCGGCGAAGTACTCGAAGAGGTAGCAGATCCCGCCTTGGATGATGAGGCTGAGCAGGATGCCCGACTTGATGTCCTTCTCCGGCCGCTTGGCCTCTGCTCCGAGGGCGGTGACCGACTCGAACCCGACCAGCAACAAGATGGCGATCGTCGACTGGTAGAGGACGTGGATGAGGCTGTGAGGAATGACGACCCCGCCGGCGTTGGCCAACGAGTAGGCCTCGCTGCCGTGGCCGATGCGGTAGATGATGAAGAGCAGGCTGACCAGCGTGAGGCAGGTGATCTGGATCACGTTGATCACGATCGAGGTCAGCGTCGACCCGGTGACACCGCGGTAGGCGATGTAGCCGCAGATGAGAGCCAGGACGACGGCGCCGGCTGCCTGGGGGATGTAGGTCAGCGTGTGGTGGAAGGCCGTCTCGTAGATGTAGCCAAACAGGATTCCCATGAACCCGACCATGATCGCCGGGTACAGCCAGTAGTAGAGGTGGCTGATCCAACCCACGGACAGCTTCGCGACCCGCGCCATCTTTTGATGCTCGGGCTTCTCTTTGTTGAGCAGGGCCGCCTCGGCGAAGTAGTAGCTCGAACCGGTGCCGGCATCGGGGTAGATGCGGGCCAGCTCGCTGTAGCTGTAGGCCGTTAGCAGCGCCAGGACGAGTGCAAACAGCAGGCCCGTCCACATGTCCGGCGCCGTGCTTGTCTTGCCGCTCACCTGCGACGACTGGATCTGGAAGGTCGTCCAAAGGAAGGCCCCCGGCGCGATCAGTGCCATCGCGTTCACCGTGATGCCGGTGACGGTCAGCGTGCGCTTCATCTCCCCATCGGCTGTAGCGGTCGTAGTGGGCTCGGCCACTCGTTCCTCCTCGTTCGCTCAGTAGGTCGTTGCGGTGAGCGCGCCGTTGCGCCGAGGTCAAGGTACGGGGGCTGCGTTACTCGTCTGATGCTGTCGTGTTAACGGCTTGTTACGAAACTTTACGTTGTCTTTATTTCTGCTCTACGGGTCATGACCTTTGTGACGCAAAACCACGCGGTGGCGAGGAAGATCCACCCGCCCACCCCGTCGAGGAACCAGTGGTTGGCCGTCCCCATCACCACCGAGAACGTCCACCCCGGATACAGCAGCGCCAGCCAGCGCCAGCGCCGTCGCCGCCCCGCCTCCAGACCGAGGCCGGCGATGACGGCGCACGCCGAGAACGTGGACCACGCCATGTGCAGGCTGGGCATCGCCGCATAGGGGTTGAGGTCTTTGTAACTGCCCTTGTCCCACGGTCCGAGCCCGCCATAACAGGCGTCGGTGTCGACGAAGTGCAGGTGCGGTCCGTCGGCGGCGATCGCCTTGTTGCACGTCTGGGTGCTGTCGACCGGCTGCACGCCGGCATACAACCGGGGCGGCGCCACCGGGAACTGCCAGAAAAACAGCAGCGACACGAAGGTCAGCGACGCCAGGATGTTGCGCCACCGCCGGTACTGGTCGGGGTGGCGTCGCCACAGCCAGATGAGCACGGCGGGCGGGATGAGAAAGTGGACCGACCCGTAGTAGATGTCCATGGCCTGGGCCAGCGTCTTGTGGTCGGCGACGAAGGTGTTGAGGCGGTGCTCGTGCAGCGTCCACGTCCACCGTTCGAGGTCGACGATCCACCGAGCGTGCTGCTGGGCGGGCCCAGCCTTGCCGGCGGCGTGGTCCCGCAGCTGCTCGAAGCCTTGATAGATGAGGAACAGCGCCGGGAACTCGACCCACCACGGGAAGCGCGAAGGCTTCACGAGGCGAATATGGCCGACGCCGTGACGGGCTCGAGTCCGGTGGCGCGGATCTTGGCGATGATGGGCCCAAAGGCCGTGGCTGTGCCCTCATACAACGTGTGCAAGCTGACGATGGCTCCGCCGTGGAGCTTGGCGCCGACCCGACTCTCGACGACGGCCGCGCCGGGATCGGTGTAGTCGAGCGGGTCGATGTCGTAGCCGAGTGAGGTGGGGTAGCCGACCAGACCAGCCTGGACCAGGATGGCCTCCGATGGGACGTCGGTCTGCGAGGGGCGGAACCATTTGCTGATGGAGCCCGTCTCGGCCCGCAAGACGTCGGCGCAGCGCCGGATCTCGGAGTGCATCTCGTCGATGGGCAGAGCGGGCAGATCGATGTGGCTCCACGTGTGGTTGCCCAGCTCGTGGCCCCCGGCGAGGATCGCCGCGACGATCCCGGGGTTGGCGGCCGCCCACTGCCCGACGATGAAGAACGTGAGCCGGGCGTCGAGCTGGGCCGCCTGGTCGAGAAGACTCTGGGTGATCGCCGCGTCGCCCGCCGTGTGGAAGGTGAGGGCTACTCCCGTCGAGGTCGCCGGGCCGGCCGCGACATAGGTGGCCGGGCCGCTCGGCACGCCCGTCGTGGTCGTCGTGGTCGTCGTCGTTGCCGTGGGCGCCAACGTCGTCGTCGGGACCGCGACTCGCCGCTTGGCGCCGGCCGCGCAAGCGGTCAGGAAGCCGGCGCCGGCGCCGAGCAGGACGGCCCGGCGGCCGATCACGCCGCGAGCCCGTGATCGCAGAGGCGCCCGACCGTCAAGCCAAGACCGTCGAGGTGCTCGGCGAGCAACGGCAGGGCGGCGATCGTGTTGCGCCACGACCCCGGCGAGCTCGTGCAGTCAGAGTCGTGCAGCAAGATGGTGCCGCCGTCCAGGACGCCCTTGCGGAGGTCGCCGACCACCGACTCCGCCGTCGCCTCGGCCCGCCAGTCGCGACCCCACGCACTCCACAGGATCAGCTGCAGCCCGGCCTGGCTGGCCGCCACCCACGACCCGAGGGACAGCTCGCCGAAGGGCGGCCGGTACCACTGAGGCACGACCCCGGCGGCGTGGGCGATCACGTCGCGCGCCCGACAGACGTCGTCGGCCAACGCGGCTGGCCGGCGGCGGATGGCGCCCTCGTGCACGTAGCCGTGGACGCCTACCTCGTGCCCGGCGGCGACGACCTCGGCGGCCAGACTTGGCGCCGCCGCCGTCATCTCGCCGAGGCAGAAGAAGGTGGCTGACCAACCCAGTTGGTCGAGGGCGGCCAGGACGGCCGGCGTCGACGCTGGGTCGGGGCCGTCGTCGAAGGTGATAGCCACGTGCCCGCGTCGACCCACCCCGTGGAGATGAGGCGCCACGCCAAACCGTGCCGGCAGCCATCCGACCAAGGACGGAGCGGCATAGGCGGCCGCCGCCACTCCTGCCACGACGGCGAGGCCCGTGGTCGCTCCACCGACCAGGCCGAGCACGGAGGCGGCTCGGTCGGTGGCGGGGGTGGGTGGCACGGCGGTCAAGCGTGGCACAGGGGTTGGGGGCAGACGGGCCATGTTCGCCACGTGTGGCGCGTTTGCGTCGCGAACGAGTTAACACGCCGCTAACATGAGGCGCTACCAGCATCACGACCTTGGGGGAGGTGCGGTTCGACCGCTCAGGCCAAGGGTGCCGGAGTTGACGTTGTTTCCATGACGCTTCGCCGGAGGATTGGCAATGGCCCTGACGTACACAACCTCGCCCGAATGTTGGGAAGTCACGGAGGACTGGCGGGCTGATGCCGCCTGTTCCGACATCGACCCCGACCTCTTTTTCCCGGTCGGCGTGACCGGCCCGGCCGTCGGCCACATCGCCGCCGCCAAAGCAGTCTGCGCCGGCTGCTCGGCGTCCCGAGCGTGCCTCGAGTTCGCCATCACGACCAACCAGGAGTACGGCGTGTGGGGCGGTACGTCCGAGGAGGAGCGCCGCGTCCTGCGGCGGGCGTGGCGTGCTCAACAACGTCGAGAGGCCAGCTAATTCCCGACCTGTGGGGTCGACTTTTGGGGTCGGCTGGGCGTAGAGTCGGTGTTTCGCGATCCCCCCAGGAGGTGCGGACGACATGACTGCAAACATTCGCCTCGGTGACGAGGCCCCCGATTTCACGGTCGAGACAACCGAGGGCAAGCTCAACTTCTACGAGTACCTCGGTGACGCGTGGGGCGTGCTCTTCTCCCACCCCAAGGACTACACGCCGGTGTGCACCACCGAGTTGGGGACGGTCGCCAAGCTGAAGGACGAGTTCGCCGCCCGCAACACCAAGGTGATCGCCGTCAGCGTCGACCCCCTCGAGAGCCACGAGGGATGGGTCAACGACATCAACGAGACCCAGGGGACGACCGTCAACTTCCCGATCATCGCCGACCCGGATCGGACGGTCTCCGACCTGTACGGGATGATCCACCCCAACGCGAGCGACACCATGACGGTGCGTTCGGTCTTCGTGATCGGGCCCGACAAGAAGGTCAAGCTGACCCTGACCTACCCGGCCTCGACCGGGCGCAACTTCCAGGAGCTCCTCCGGGTCATCGACTCGCTCCAGCTGACCGCCGGCTTCAAGGTGGCCACGCCCGCGGACTGGAAGCAGGGCGAGGACGTCATCATCGTCACGGCCGTGTCTGATGAGGAGGCCAAGGAGCGCTTCCCCAAGGGCTTCAAGACGCTCAAGCCCTACCTTCGCCTGACGCCGCAGCCGACCAAGTAGCCCTCCACTCGGGCGCTCGCTGGCGGCGTCCTGTCACGATCCCGCGCAACTCGCGTCAGTTGCGCGGGATCGTGACACGCCACTTGTACAACGTCGTGACAGCGGCGCGGGGCGCGGGGGCGCGGCACGCGGCGCGCTGCGCGCTGCCTGTGCCTAGGCCGTAGCCGGGGTGTCGCGGTGTAGCAGGAAGGTTGCCGTCGCCTTGCTGATGATCTCGCCGTCCGCGTTGGTGAGGCGAGCCTCGGCGTAGGCGACCAACTTGGCCTGGCGCACGACCTCGCCCCGCAGGGTCAAGACGTCGCCGGCGTTGGCCACCCGCAGCAACTCGCTCTTCATCTCCAGTGTGGCGCGGGTCCGATCTTTGCCGCGGAGTCCAGCGTTGATGGCAAAGTTCATGGCGGCGTCGTGAAGGATCGAGTGGACCCCGGCCTGCACGATCCCGTGCGGATTGCACGCGAGGGGCGTCGGCACCCAGGTGCCCGTGGCCCAGCCGTCGTGGTCGGCGCCGTACGCGTCGAAGCTGCCGCCTAGCGCGGCGATGATCGCCATGCCGCCGTCACCGAGCCAGCGGTCCATGTTCTTGGGGTTGGGCGCCATGTCGGTCACGAGTGGGCATGTTGGCACCCCCCCGCGTGTTGCACCATCCGGAGTGACCAACCAAACTTGACCAAGCGGTCAAGTTACGATGCCGCGAGTCCCGACCCAAGGAGTCCCCATGGCCACAGCTGTCATCGTTGATGCCGTCCGCACCCCCGGGGGGAAGCGCAACGGCAAGCTGTCCGGCTGGCACCCCGTCGACCTGGCCGGCGAGGTCCTCCGGGCCATCGCCGAGCGCAACAATCTCGACCCCGCTCTCGTCGACGACGTGATCATGGGCTGCGTCATGCAGGTCGGCGACCAGGGCCTCAACATCGGCCGCAACGCCGTGCTGGCAGCGGGCTGGCCCGAGTCGGTGCCGGCGACGAGCATCGACCGGCAGTGCGGTTCGTCGCAGCAGGCCGCCCACTTCGCGGCCCAGGGCGTCATGGCCGGTGCCTATGACATCGTCGTCGCCGCCGGTGTCGAGGTCATGTCGACCACGCCCATGGGCGCATCGATCACGCCGGGGTGCTTCCCGTTTGGTCCCAAGGTTTTGGAGCGGTACTCCTCGGTCGGTGGACTCGTGCCCCAAGGCATCTCCGCCGAGCTCATCGCCGACAAGTGGAATCTTTCCCGTGAGGATCTCGACGCGTACGGCGCCCGGAGCCAGCAACTGGCCGAGAAGGCAACCGCTGAGGGTCGCTTCGACAACGAGATCATCGGCATCGCCGGGCGCCGCAAGGACCGGGACTCGGGCTCCATCGTGGAGCTCGGCGAGACCGTCACCACCGACGAGGGCATCCGTCCTGGCACCACCGCTGAGGGTCTCGCCAGCCTCAAGCCCGCCTTCAAGCCCGACGGCAAAGTCACGGCCGCCAACAGCTCCCAGATCACCGACGGCGCCGCCGCCGTGCTGATCATGAGCGAAGAGCGGGCCAACCAGCTCGGCCTGCGCCCCCGCGCCCGGTTCCACACGTTCGCCCTCGCCGGCGTCGACCCGGTCATGATGCTGACCGGCCCCATCCCGGCGACCACCAAGGCGCTCGAGCGGGCCAAGCTGACCATCGATGACATGGACGTCATCGAGATCAACGAAGCCTTTGCCTCGGTCGTGCTGGCGTGGGAGAAGGAGCACCATCCCGACATGACCCGCGTCAACCCCAACGGTGGCGCCATCGCCCTCGGCCACCCGCTCGGATGCTCAGGCGCCAAGCTGATGGCCACCCTGCTCAACGAGCTGGAGCGGACCGGCGGCCGTTACGGTCTTCAGACCATGTGCGAGGGCGGCGGCATGGCCAACGCAACCATCATCGAAAGGTTGTAGTTCGGTCGACAACCGGAGGTTGCCGACCGAGCTGTCGATCGAGCGGCCTGGCGGCCGCGCTCACCTCCTCTGGGTGGACCGGACAAGCCGGCCCACCCAGACCACAAACCAAACCCCAAAACCTGTCTTCTCTCCTCGACCCGCCGCGCGGCTCGCTCGCGGGTGACCTGGCGTTACGCTTGGCCCTGACGTGATCACGATCTTCTTCAACGTCGGCATCGCCGTTTTGCTCTTTGCGATAGTCGTGAAGGTCGGCCTGTGGGCGGTCAGGATGATCGCCAATCCCGCACCGCCGCCACCCCCGGCCGGCGAGTTGCGTCGCATCAACGCCAAGTACCGGTGTTCGCTCTGTGGGATGGAGATGCGCGTGATGCTCGCGCCCGACGAGGACCCCGAGCCACCCCGCCATTGCATGGAGGACATGGACCTCCTGCCCGCTCGCGAGTAGCCCGCGGCCGCTCACGAAGAGCTCACGAAGAGCGCCCGACGGGCTCCCGACGGGTGTCCCCAGGGTGTGGACAAGCCTGGGGAGATGCTTACAGCGTTGTGATTCTCGTCATGGAACGTTCATGGCCATGACACCTGAGCCGTCCGTGGTTCATCATCGCCACTGGGTCGCGGTGATGAACCCGCCCGTGATGAGACCAAGCCCGATCAGCAGGTAGCCATTTTTGGTGCCGTCAGGCAGCACGTCGAGATAGTTGAGCATGATGACGATCGCCCCGAGCGCCAGCAGCGTGCCCATGACGATCGGGACCCACGGCGGGCTGACCTTGATCTGCTTCGGGACTGGCGGCGTGTAACGACTCGACGGCGTTGGCGCCCCCTTGCCTCGTCGCGGCGTCACCCGACCAGTGCTCTTGGTCGGTCGGTCGCCCGTCTCGTTGGCCATCGGCCACGACGATAGTCGAGGGCCCGATCGGCCCGGCCCCCAGTACCGTTGTGCCGCCATGGGTCCGACCGTGCTCGTCATCGACAACTACGACTCGTTCACCTACAACCTGGTGCAAGTCCTCGGGGGTCTCGGCGCTCGACCCGAGGTCCGCCGCCATGACGCCATCGACCTGGCCGGCATCGAGGAGTTGGCACCCGATGGCATCCTCATCTCGCCGGGTCCGGGGCGACCCGATGATGCCGGCATCAGCAAGGCGGTGATCACCGAGTTCGGCTCCCGAGTGCCGATCCTTGGCGTCTGCCTCGGTCATCAGTGCATCGGCGAGGTCTTCGGTGGTCGTGTCGTGCGCGCCGCTGAGTTGATGCACGGCAAGACCTCGTGGATCACCCACCACGGGACCGGGGTCCTGGCTGGCCTGTCGGACCCGTTTGAGGCCACGCGGTATCACTCGCTCGTCGTGGCCGCCGAGGGCCTCCCGGATGTCCTCGAGGTGACGGCGACGACCGACGACGGGACGATCATGGGGTTGCGCCACCGGGAGTGGCCGATCGAGGGTGTCCAGTTTCATCCCGAGTCCATCCTGACGACGCAAGGCCCGAGCCTGATCGCCAACTTCCTGGGCCAGCTGACGGCTGCCGGTTGACGGCTGCGCGTTGAGGGCCTGCTGAATGTCCCCCGCCCTACGGGAGCCTCACCCGCCGTACTGGCCGATGACGATGTCGACGGTCGAGCCTTGCGGGACAGGCACTCCAGCTCCGGGCTCCTGGTCGATGACGACACCGTTTTGATCCGGATTCGACACGGGGTCCGTCGACTCGCTGACAACGAGGCCTCGCGCCTGAATGTCGGCGCGCGCGTTGGCCTCGGTGTAGTTGAGAACGTACGGGACTCGGACCATCGCCGGCCCCGACGAGAGGTCCACATAGACGGTCGAACCCTGGAGTAGGGGCGTACCCGCGGCGGGGTCGGTCTGGACGACGGAGCCGGCGGGCACGGACGCGGAGGAGACCCGTTGACCGAGAAGGACCTGGAATCCGGCCGCCGTCAGATCATTGGTGGCCGTGGCCTGGTCTTTGCCCGTCTCGTTGGGGACAGGAATCTTGGCCGGACCCGACGAGACGACAAGGGTCACCGTCTGGCCCGCCTGCCCCTCGAAGCCCGGCGGCGGACTGGTGCTCAGCACGTCGCCGGCGCTCACGGTGCCGCTGCTCCGCGATTGCTGCGGGCCGACATCGAACCCGGCTTGTTGGAGCTGTTGGGTGGCGGCCGACGCCTGCTCGCCGAGGACGTCAGGTTCGGTGATCGGCGGCGGGCCGCTGCTGACCGTCAGCTGCAACACGCCACCAGGCGGGACCTGCTGACCCGGCGATGGGTTGGTGCTGATGACCGTGTTGACGGGATGGGTGGTGTCGGACGAATCGACCTCGGTTACCTGAACGCCGAGCTTGCCCACTTCGTTGGCGGCGTCGGTGTAGCTCTGGCCGATGAGGTTGGCCGGCACGGTGACGGCGACTTTGGCGATGCGGGTCCCACTCGCTGCCGTTGTGTCGACCACGCCCAGCTGGCGGCCGATGAGGAAGAGGACGACGCCAAGGGCCGACAACAAGACGGCCAAGATCACGCCGTACATCCACGTAGGCCCCCATCGCTCGGCGGTCGCCAACTCGGACGCCGGGAGTTCGGTGGCACTCAGCGCCAAGGTCGAGCCCAGGTCCGGGGTCGAGCCCAGGTGCGAGGTTGAGTCGCCCGAGCGGAGGGCCGCTGCCAGCCCCCCGGGCGGGCGCGTCGCGCCCGCCGGCGCCGATGGCACCTTCGGGATCGTACGGGTGCCCACGGCGGCCACGGCGGCCACGGCCGCCTCATCTGATCGGCCTCGGGCGCGTCGGGCCGCGGCACGCCCGCCGGGTGGGCTGGCGCTGCCGGCGCCGGCTACGACCCCGACGCCCCCACCCAGACCAGGCGGGTCGGCGAGCACGGGCCGTCCCTGCCGGAACCTCACGAGATCAGCGCGCAGCTCCTCAGCGCTGGCGTATCGAGCGTTGAGATCTTTGGCCAGGGCCTGAAGGACGATCGCCTCGTAGGCAACCGGTAGGTCACCGATCACAGCCGTCGGGGGCGTCGGCTGCTCGTGCACGTGTTTGTAGGCCACAGCCACCGGCCCGTCGGCGACGAAGGGCGGCTCTCCGGCCACCATCTCGTACAAGACGACGCCGAGCGCATACACGTCGCTCCGTTGATCGACGGGCAACCCTTGCGCCTGCTCCGGTGAGAAGTAGGCGGCGGTGCCCATCACTGCGCCCGTCTGCGTCAGGTGGTCTTGCGTGTTGGCGGCTCGGGCGATCCCGAAGTCCGTGACCTTGACGCGGTCATCGGTCGTGATCAGCACGTTGCCCGGCTTGACGTCTCGGTGGATCACTCCGCTGCGGTGCGCGTACCCCAGCGCGGCCGCCACTTCGACGCCGATGGCCGCGGCCCGGTCGGCTGCGAACGGGCCCTCCTCTCGGAGTACGGCCGACAACGGCTCGCCCTCGACGTACTCCATCACGATGAAGTACGTCGGGTCCTCCTCGCCCCAGTCGTAGACCGCCACGATGTTTGGGTGGCTGAGGTTGGCGGCCGCTTGGGCTTCTCGACGGAAGCGCTCGACGAAGTTGCGGTCGACGCTCAACTCGGGGAAGAGGATCTTGAGGGCGACGGTGCGATCGAGCAACGCGTCGTGGGCCAACCAGACCTCGGCCATGCCGCCTCGAGCGACCAAGCGAAGCGGCTCATAGCGGTCGCTGTAGAGCTGCTTGGGCGGCGCGGCCATCCGGAGAGACTACCGGCGCCCGACCGCTGATCCGGGAGATGGCAGCGGCCTTGACCTGCGCAAACGGCACTCTGCTGACGGGGTCATGACGTCGCTCCTGACAGCTTGAGCCAGGCGCTGATGACGGCCCGCACGATCGGTGCCGCCTTGACGCCACCGGTGACCTCATTGCCGACGCCGGTCAGATCGGGGAGGACGACGGCGACCGCGATCGTCGGGTCGGTGGCCGGCGCGAAGGCGATCATCCAGGCGTTGGTCAGTGTCGAGGTCACCTCCGCGGTGCCCGTCTTGGCCGCAACCTTCACGCCGGGGATGGCGACGGCCGTGCCCGTCCCGCTGGTCACGACCGACTCCATCAGCGTGGTCAGCTGGGCCGCCGTCCCCGGCGACGTTGCCGTCAGCCACGGCTTGGGCGTGTAGCTCGTCACGAGGTTGCCGTCATTGTCACGAATCTCCTTCATGACGTGTGGCGTCATGATGACGCCGCCGTTGGCGATGGCGGCGGCGACGAGGGCCATCTGAAGTGGTGTCGCCGAGACGTTGTCCTGACCAATGGCCGAGAAGGCCAGCAGGGGGGTTTGCTGATTGAAGAACGATGCCGGGGGGAAGGTGGACTTGAAGACGCCAGGCAAGTCGAGCGGCGGCGATTGATTGAACCCGAAGGCCGAGGCCTCCTGGGACAGCGAGTCCGCTCCGAGGTCGAGGCCAATGGCGCCGAAGCCGGTATCGCAACTCACGGTCAGCAGCTCGGGCAGCATCCCACCGCAACTCTCACCCCCGAAGTTGTGGAGCTTGTTGGTGGTGAGCGGCAGAGTCAGGGCGTTGAGGACCGGGTAGGTCTTGGTCGCGAGGTCAGGGTCGTGGTCGTAGACGGCGGATGCCGTCACGACCTTGAACGTCGAGCCCGGCGCGTAGCTCTCCCGATACACCCGAGGGAGCATCGGTTGAGAAGGATCGTCGTTGAGGGTGGTGAAGGCCGTGCCCTCGGCGCTGGGGTCATGCGACGCCAACTCGTTGGGGTCATAGCTGGGCTGACTGACGAGGGCGATCACGGACCCGTCGCTCGGATCGAGGGCGATGACGGCGCCGACTTGATCGCCGAGGGCCTTGGCGGCCGCCTCCTGCATGACCGACGACACCGTCAGGGTCACGTCGGCGGTACGAGCCGAATTGCTGAGCAGGTTGCGCAACTCCGACACGTGCACCGGTAGGTCTCGTCCCGCGAGCTGGTCGCTGTATTCCTGCTCCACGCCCTCGTCGCCGTACCGGAAGGACTCATACCCCGTGAGGAACGCGTACAACGGTCCCGCGGGATAGTTGCGCTGATACTTGAACTGGTCATGGGACGGCGATGACTCAGCGATGACCACACCATCGGAGGTCTCGATGTCACCGCGGGGATGGCTGAAATCAGCGACCGCCTGGCGCGTGTTGCCGGGGTCGTGGTTGAGCTTGTTGGCCTGCACAACTTGAAGGTTGGCGAGCTGCACGACCATGGCGACGAACAACGCCATGATGACAATTCCAAACGCCCGGATGTTTTTGTTCACGTGGCTGGCGGGGCGGCCGACGTGTCACTGATGCGCAGGAGCAGGGCCAGCAGTACGTAGTTGGTGAGCAGTGACGATCCGCCGTAGGACACGAACGGCAGGGTGATGCCGGTCAGCGGCAGGAGGCGAATGACGCCGCTCACGATGATGAAGGTCTGGAGCCCGAAAATCGCCGCGGCGCCCGCGGCCAACAGTTTGTCGAAGGAGTGATCAGCCCGCGCCGCGATGCGCAGGCCGACGGCGACGATCACGAGGAAGGCGGTGAGGATCACGACGGTCCCAAACAAGCCGAGCTCTTCCCCGATGGCCGCGAAGATGAAGTCGGTTTGCACAGCAGGGATCCGCGTGGGGCTGCCCAGGGCGAGTCCGGTCCCCACGATGCCACCCGCCCCAAAGGCGTACATCGCCTGCACGATCTGGTAGCCGCCCGTCTGGGCGACCTTCCACGGGTCCAGCCAGACACTGACCCGCTCGTGGACGACGGCGGTGTACCGATATGACACCGCGGCCGCGACGGCAAACATCCCCAGTCCCGCGCCGACGTAGCGCCGCCGTCCGGTGGCCACGTAGAGGATGGTGATGAACAGCGAGAAGTACAGCATCGACATGCCCAGGTCGTGCTCGGCGACCATGATCACGATGGAGAGACCCCAGGCCAGGCCGACCGGCCCGAGCGCCCGCAAGTCGGGCAAAGGGATGGCTCCCAGCCGACGATCACCCTGGGCGAGCACCGTGCCCTTCTCGGCCAGATAGGACGCGCAAAAGATCAGCAGCGCGACTTTGGCGAATTCGCCGGGCTGGAAGTTGAGGGGGCCGAGGTGGACCCAGACTCGTGATCCACCGATGTCCTCGCCGATTCCGGGAAGTAGCGGCAGCAAGAGCAAGCCGACCCCGCCGAAGCCGAGCAGATATCGATAGCGATCGAGATCGCGGACTCGACGCACGACGACGAGCGTCCCGACGAAGGCGACCATGCCGAGCAGGCTCCACACCGCTTGGAGGCCGGCCTGCTTGTCGTCAAGACGAACGATGACGACATAGCCCAAGCCGTTGAGCAGACCGGCGATGGGGAGGAGCACGGGATCGGCCCGTGGCGCGAGCGCACGAAGCGAGAGGTGGCCGACGACAAACAAGCCGATCACCACCGCGAGGAAAGGAGCTAAGTCGACGGGCAGTGAGCCCGTCTTGCCGAGGCTCGCCAACACATAGGCGGCGACGACGATGATGGCGACGAGCACGATGAGCCCGAGCTCGGTGGTCCGGTTGACCGACGCGGCGCGCCGCGTCATCCGCCGGTCGCGTCGGGCCGCGCCGGCGTCAACGGTCGCCGTCATGGCACGGTCGTCGAGGTTGACGGTGACGCCGATGGTGTCGCCGGTATCGCCGCGGGCGTCCCTGCGGTCACCGCTTCGGCGAGAAGTTTGGCGATGTACGAGCGGGCGTCGTTGAGGCTCGGCTCGATGTGTCCCGCCCGCAGGTCGGCCAGTCGCGACGGCAACACCTGGGTGCTCAGCACCTGGGTAGTCGATGCCAGCGTGGGCTCAAACCAGAGCAGCCCGCCGGGCCGGCCTTTGTCGATGATGAGTGGTTGGGCGCCCGGTGTCTCCAGCAGCCCGGGTGGTCCGCTCCCCGCAGCGCCGAGGGTCACGAAGTATGACCCTCGTGCGTACAGGCCGATGGCACCGCACGCGCCCGCGGCCACGACGATCAGCAGGATGCCGAAGAGCGCGACGCGAAGCGTGAATCGACGGGGTCGGGGTGTGAGTTGGTGGGGAGTCGACACGGCAGCAGGAGCGGAGAATGTGTCCGGTGCGTCACCGGCCACATTCGACGCGTTGGGCTTCGACGCCGTCGAGGAGACAGCCCTCTGTCCGAGCGCGCGTGACGCCTCCAGAGCCTGGTCGTCGTCGTCGACTACATCGATGATGACAACGCTGATGTTGTCGGATCCGCCCGCGGCGCGAGCGCGTGAGACGAGCTCTTGGGCGGCCTGCGTGGGGTCGGCCAAGCGCCGGAGGACGGAGCTGATCTGGTCATCCGTCACCTCGCGGACAAGCCCGTCACTGCACAGGAGCAACCGATCGCCGGCGTACGGGAGGACCTCCCACAGATCGACCTCGACCTCCGGGGTGATCCCGAGGGCTCGGGTCAGCATGTGGCGCTGCGGGTGGGTGTTGACCTCAGCGGGATCGAGCTGACCTTGTCGCACAAGCTCCTCGGCGACGCTGTGGTCCTCACTGAGTTGCGTCAGCTCGCCCGTCGTGAAGACGTAGGTGCGGGAGTCGCCGACGTTGGCCACGGCGATTCGTTGCTCGTCGTCCTCGACGACGAGTGCAGCCGCGGCGATAGTCGTGCCCATGCCGTGCAGGTTGGCGTCGGCGCCGGCGCGCTCGAAGACGGCGCGGTTGGCCTCCTGGACGGCGAGGACCAGATCCCGGGCCGACCTGGGCTCGCTCCCGTCGCCGAATGAATCGCGAAGCGCGTCGATGGCTACCTGCGATGCCACCTCCCCGCCGACGTGGCCGCCCATGCCGTCGGCGACGGCGAAGAGGGTCCCGACCGCGAGCAGGTTGTCCTGGTTGCTGCGCCGGACCAGGCCGACGTCGGTAGCCGACCCAAACCGGAAGGTCGTCACCGTCGGTGCCTCACTTCGCTACTTCCAGCACGGTGGAGCCGATCTGCACGTAGTCGCCGCGTTTGACCGGTACCGGGGCCGAGACGCGGACCTGGTTGACCCACGTGCCGTTGGTCGACCCGAGATCCTCGATGTAGAGGTGGCCGTCCTGGCGAAACATCCGAGCGTGCAGTTGGCTCACCGTTGTATCCGGGAGGGCAACGCCGCACCCGGCGGCGCGACCGACCGTCACCTCGTCGCCGAGGGGATACGTCTCACCTTTGTGGGCTTCGGGCTCGACGACCCGGAGTCGCAGGCCGGTGGCGGCGGCGGCCGATGCCGCGGGTGCCGCGCTTCGGGCGGGCGGGCCCGCCCGAGCGGCGAGGGATGGGGCGGCGTGGGGGGGGAGCGGGGGGGCATTGACCTGAACCCAAACGGCGCGCAGGACGCGGAGGAAAAACAGGAGGAGTAGCGCGAGGAGACAGGCGTTGAGGATGTGCAGCAGCGAGTCGGGCACGGCCTAGATCGCCTCGTAACGCAGAACGGTCGCGCCCAGCCGGACCTCGTCGCCATCGGCAAGGATCCGTTCGCGGACGCCGATGTCGTTGACGCGGGTGCCGTTCATTGAGCCGAGGTCGATGAGCACGACGTCGGCGCCCTGGCGTCGTAGCTCGAGATGGTGTTTGGAGACGGTCGGATCGGCGAGCATGAGATCGCAGTCGCTCCCGCGCCCGACGGTGATCGGCTCATCCCCGACCTCAAAGCGGGTCCCATCGGGCAGGACGACCGCCCCCTTGGCCCCGCCTTCTACGAGCTGGCCGACCAATCGGAACTCGCCCGGGCTCAGAGACGGATCGGTCGCGATGTTGACCTCGACCGCGCCTGGGAATCGCGCGCCATCCTCCTGGGCGTGTTGGCGAGCCGTATCGACCAGCTCGGCGATGAGGGTCTGCTCGATCGGGGTCAGACGCTCGCGGTCGGCGGCGGCCAGGCTGATGCTGAAGCGGTTGGGCACGAGGGGTCCGCGCACGCCAAGGGTGCGGCGGAGGTCCATCTCGCGGACCAGTCGGCGGCCGAGCTCGACGGGCTGGAGCCCGGTGCGGAAGGCCTTGGCGAAGGCGCCCTCGACAAGGCGCTCGAGGCGCTGCTCGAACTTCTGGAGTCCCATGGGCACTCGCAGCGTACCCAAGCCATCTTGGGATCTCGGGGTCGTCGGCTACCATCGCTGGCCTTGCTACTCGGGCGAGTGGCGGAATAGGCAGACGCGCTGGCTTCAGGTGCCAGTGACCGAAAGGTTGTGGGGGTTCAAGTCCCCCCTCGCCCACTCACTCACTCACTTTTCGAGACCAGACGAGTCCGCAGCTTCTTGGTGCCTCGGACCACGAGCACGGCGGGAAGTATCGCGCACGGTCGTGGTCGCGCCGGTGGCCCTCGCTGCTTCAGCGGGCAACCGCCGATCCATGTGCTACTATGTAGCACATGGATCGTATCGGTGTCCGAGAGCTGCGCCAGCATGCCAGCCGGTACCTCCAGCGGGTCGTCTCGGGGGAGGTCCTCGAGATCACCGATCGCGGCCGTGCCGTCGCCCGTCTCGTTCCTGTCTTGGCGGACCACTGGGCGGACATGATCGCTAGCGGCAAGGTGACGTCGGCCGACGACCCCACCGACATCGCGGAGGAGAGCCCGGCGGACTACGGGATCGCGGCCGGCGCGACCCTTGCGGCGATGCGCGCCGACGAGCGCTGAAGCTCTATCTCGACTCGTCGGCCATCGTGAAGCTGGTGCAGCGCGAAGTCGAGTCCGACGCGCTGCGCGGCTTCCTTCGTGAACGCCAGGACGAGAGGCGTGTGACCAGCGCCCTCTCCCGAGTGGAGGTCGTCCGGGCCGTGCTCGCCGGGGGACAGCCGGCCATCGCCCACGCGCGGCGCCAGCTCGCCCGACTCGACCAGATCAATCTCGACCGGGATCTCCTCGATGAAGCTGCTGTCCTCGTCTCCACCGAGATGCTGCGCTCGCTCGACGCCGTGCATCTGGCGTGCGCCCGCCGCGTGGGCTCAGACCTCCGGGCTCTCATCACTTACGACCATCGCATGGGCGACGCCGCCCAGGCGATGGGTCTGGTCGTGGAGGCCCCTCGATGACCTGAGACCGCGCGCGTCACCGCACCAGCTGGCGATAGGGCTCCATGTCCATGTTGGGGTACCGCGCGTTCACGCCGGCGATGGTCGATGCGGTCCAGTAGCGATGGCCTGGTGGCGGGACACCGAGGGCGGTGCGCTGGCGGGGCGTGAGCTGCTCCATGCAAGCGATAGCGCCGCGGTGCTCGAAAAACCTGCCCCATGCGGTGAAGCTGAGCCACTCGCACCCGGCGGGACGGAGCACCACGTGCATCACCACCCGCCACCCGGTCGTACCGGCGTACCGGCTGCCCCGATGCCACGCGTTGTGCGTGTAGAGGACGACCGACCCGGCCTCGGCCAGGACAGGTGCTTCGTGGGCGTTGAGGTCCGGGTCAAGATCGGGCGGGCGCTCCCGCGGTAGACCGGGCCGATCCTGCCCGTACCCCTCAGGGACGACGAAGAGCGGCGCGTTGTCGGGCCCGACGTCGGTGAGGTACACCAGCACCGCCAGCGACTCGAAGGCCGGGTCATCGGAGGGGTAGAGCAGCCCGTTGTCCGTGTAGTCGCGATGGAGCTTTTGGTCGGCGCTGTTGGGCAACGGGTAGGTGGCCCGCAGCATTGACTGCGTCAAAAACGGTGTCTGACCCTCGAAGGCGGTTTGCGCGAAGTCCAGCAGGTCCTGGTTGAAGGGCACGAGGTTGAGGGGGCCCGTCTTGTAGGGGAACGTCCGGTAGGCGAGGCCGACGGGGTCCAGTCCCAGGGCGGGATCAGTTGGGTTGGCCAGGACGGTCTCCACACTTGGGAACGTCTTCGCGGCTGCCTCCTGGAGGGCGGCTACCTCCTGCGGACCAAACAAGCCGTGGACAACCGTGACACCGTCGCGCCGCAGCTCCTCGAGATGGTCGTTGGTAGGAGCGCCCATGACCGGTCAGTCCTTCTCCTCGCTCACGTCAAACGCGCCCAGCTTGTCAGCCCCGACTTTGTCCGGGCTCGGGCCGGGCGCCCGCTTGATCCAACAGATCACCAGGACGAGCAGCGATATCCCGGTGACCGCCTCGACCCAGAAGTAGGCAGCGAAGTCGGCGAGAACGCCGAGGTCCGGACTGCCGGGAAGCAGGCCGCGAATGAGAGGGAACGCAAAGAGCAGCGCGGCGAGATAGGTGGGCAGGAGGAAGTCGAGCTCGAGGTCGTCGTGGCGGACTACCGTCATCACCGTGACGACACCGGCCAACGCCAACGTCCACATCAGGGCCATGATGAAGATGGCGTAGATCTGGGTGACCGACTCGCGGTGGATTCCGATCTCGAGACCCTCCAGGCCCGTCGTCGTCCGTGCGCCGTTGTCCGCCGCGCACACGTCGGCGTTGGGCCCGAGGCTGAGGAACGGATACCAGTCGGAGTTGGTCACGTCGCAGAGATCGCTGTCCAGCGAGCTGGTGAACCCGTCCGCCAGATCGGTGTAGCTCGTCGCGCTCTGCACGACATTGCCCTGGCCGTCTGTCACATCAAAGGCGATGAAGCCGGTGTAGGAGTCGAAGGGGTACTTCTGCGCGGAGCTGTTGCCGAGATTCACATCGACGTCGACCGAGCGCATCTGTTGGTTGGCGTTGAATGTGTAGGAGGTCGCGGTCGGATCCGAAGCGTCCGTCGGGTCGGTGACGGTGCCGAGGACCGAGACGGTCAACTGCTCCGGGGTGTAGGGGCTGTCGAGGCTTGAGTCCTGTTGCCAGAAGCCAAACATCAGGCGCACCTGTGCGGTCTGAGAGCCCGTGTCGACGGATACGAGGTAGGCGTTGATGTCGACGAATGAGATTTGCGGCTGGCCGTTGTTGTTGAAGGTCACGCCCGGTGTCTGGGCCGCGTACCCCTTGCCCTCATGCACCACGGCTTTGTTGTGGTAGGCGAGCACCGACGCGAAGACGCCCAGCGCCACCATCAGGACAAGGATGCCGGCGGTGATCAGGCGGTGGCGAAGCTTCCTTGATTTCATCTCAACGCCGGCAAGTTAGCTGAAGGCGGGCGGGCGCTTGGCCTCGTGTTATGGGCTCACGCCACTCGGGGGTGTGCGTTGAGCTGCCATCACGGGCTCTAGTGCCGCGGCAAGCTCGGCGGTGCTCAGGGAGTCGTCGATCAGGATGAGCATGACGACGCCTATCAACAAGCTCTGAGCCGTCAGCCCCGCTGCAGGGTCATCGGTGAACGCAAGTCGTTCGACGATCCCTGCTCGGTTGTCACGGGCTGCTGCGCCCAGCAGCGCACGGAGCTCTGGATTGCGGCTGGCGTAGAGCCAGAGCTCGAGCTGCAGCCGAAGCGCGTCCCGAGAGCCATCCACAGCGGCTTGGAGGGCGACGGCGAGCTCCACGGCGCTCACCGTGGACAGGTCCGCGGCGAGTGGCACCACGTCGACGCGCAAGGACTGGGCCACTTCCGCGAGAAGAGCTTCCTTACTGGTGAACGAGTAGTAGAACGCTCCTTTTGTGACCCCGGCCCGTCGCGAGATCGCCTCAACCGTCGCGCTCGCGACCCCTAGCTCGGCGATCAATGCACGGGCAGCCGTCAGCAGCTGTTGACGGGTCTTGGCCGTGTCCCCCGCACGTGTCACCGGACCCCTTGACTGTCTCGTCCCAGTAAAGATACCTTCTGGCATCATACTTGCTTGACGAAGGGAGCCGGCGCCATGCGATTCGACGTACGGCCCAGTGCCGCGTTGGTCAGCCCCGAGCGGCGGGCCGAGATTCTGGCCGACCCCGCGTTCGGCAAAGTCTTCACCGACCACATGGTGACCGCGACCTACGCACCGGGCCAGGGCTGGTACGACGCCGCCCTGAGCCCGTACGGCCCCATCACCCTCGATCCCGCCAGCGTCGTGCTGCACTACGGGCAGACCGTCTTCGAGGGCCTCAAGGGCTATCGGCAGCCCGACGGCGGGGTCGCTCTCTTCCGCCCCGAGCGCAACGCAGCTCGCATGGTGCGAAGCTGCGAGCGGCTGGCGTTGCCTGCGTTCCCAGAGGATGCGTTCGTGGAGGCGTGCGAGCTGCTCGTGAGCCAAGATCGCGCCTGGGTGCCATCGGGGGAGGGGGCATCGCTGTACCTGCGGCCCTTTGTGTGGGCGACTGAGGTCGGCCTCGGGGTGCACCCCAGCGATACGGCGATGTTTCACCTCATCGCCGCCCCAGCCGGCAACTACTTTGGCGGACCGCTCCGACCCATCTCGCTGTGGTTGTCGCAGGAGTACAGCCGCGCCGCGCCCGGAGGTACCGGCGCCGCGAAGTGCGGAGGCAACTATGCGGCCTCGCTGATTGCACAGCAGGAGGCCGCCGTCAACGGCTGCCAGCAGGTGATGTTCCTCGATGCCGTCGAGCGGCGCTGGCTGGAGGAGCTGGGTGGGATGAACCTCTTCCTCGTGTTCGATGACGGCACGCTTGTGACGCCAGAGATCAGCGGAACGATTCTGGAGGGGGTCACCCGCGACTCTGTGATCACCCTCGCCAAGGAGCTCGGTCACCCTGTCGAGGAGCGCAAGGTCGATGTCGACGAGTGGCGCAAGGGCGCGGCCGACGGCAAGGTCGTCGAAGTCTTTTCCTGCGGGACAGCGGCGGTCATCACCCCGATCGGCGCTCTCCGGTGGCCCGGTGGCGAAGCCGTTGCGGGGGGCGGCGAGACCGGCCCGGTCACCACCGACATTCGCCGGGCGCTGCTCGACATCCAATACGGCCGGGCCGGTGACCCCCACGGGTGGTTGCACAGGGTCGTGTAGCAAGCGGCGGCGGAGTGGCGCCCGCCCGATCAAGAAAGATACCGTGGCGTATGATCCCGGCCGGCGAGCCTAGCGGCGGTCGATCACGGCGACCCCACCGCACCCGCTGGGCGGTGATGGTCATCGCCGTGTCGGTGGCCGTTGCCGGCTGTGGCTCCACGGTGCACATCGCGTCGGCCAACGGCACCGCGCAGGGCGGGCTCGGATTGGGGTCCCCTGCCCCGGGCGGGAGCGCCGGCTCCGGCTCAGGCTTCACGACCGGCGCTGGCGCCGACGCCGCCGGCGGGAGCGGCGGCGCCTCCGGCACGGCGGCCTCCGGACCCAACGGATCCGGCGGTCTGACCGACACCGTCGCGTCAGGCCTCACCGCGGCCTCGTCGACCGAGGCCGGTCCCACGGGCGGGGCAAGCACAGCCAGCGGTCCGACCATCGGCGGGATTCCGGCGACCGGCCCGGGATGGAACGCGAAGGACGTCTTCATCGGCCTGACCACCGCCAACGACGCCGAGACCGGCCTCCGCGCCCTCGGTATCTCGCTCGACCCGGGCGACGAGGATGGCGATGCGCAGGCCATCGTCGACTACCTCAACGCCCACGGCGGCCTCTTCGACCGCCAGGTGGTGCTGAGGGCTCACGACAACAGCACCGCAGCATTGGAAGCAAACGCGGCCGGCGCCGCCGAGGCCAACTGCACGTACTTCACGCAAGACGACCCTGTGATCCTGGTCATCAACACGATCTCGACGATCGACATCGACACCTTCCGGTCGTGCCTGGCGACCGCGCACACGCCGCTCCTGTCGCTGTCAACCGCACCTTTCGACGACCAGACCGAGGCCCAATACGCGCCCTACTACTACAACGGTGTGAGCGTGAGTTGGACGGCGCTGGCGAGCGTTTTCCTTCAGCGTTTGCAGGCGAGGAACTTCTTCACCGGCTGGAGTAGCACGACCGGCGCTGCCAGTCCGACGTCGAAACCAAAGGTCGGTGTGCTGTACGGGACCGACGCGGCGGGAACCCGCGACGGCAGGGCCCTCCTCGCCGGACTCAAGGCGGACGGCTACGCCACCGACTACTTCCAGGACAATGGCGAGACCGACTTGTCCTCCGCGGTGCTCCGCTTCGAGCAGGACGGCGTGACGCACGTGCTGGGCGTGGACAACTCCCTGTACTTCTTCGTCCTCGCCGCCTACTCGCAGGCCTACCTGCCGCGCTACGGGGTCAACACCTACAACGGGATCCAGGCTTTGATCGAAGGCTCCCCCAAAGCACAGCTCAACGGCGCGGAGGGCGTCGGGTGGTACCCCTCGCTCGACGTGGACTCCGATGCGCCTGGCGCTCCAGTCGGCGCCGGCCAACCAACCTGTCTTTCGGCTCTCGCCGCCGGCGGCCAGACCTTCGCCGGACACCGGTTCGCTGAGGCAGTTGGCCTCGCCATCTGCGACGGGGTGCGACTTGCCGTCGACGGGGCGGCCGCCGGCCACGGCCTGAGCCCACAGGCCGTCCGGCAAGGGATCATCGCCCTGGGCACGACCTTCCCCGAAGCCGGCGGGATGTCGAGCGGCCTATCGTCGAGCAACTTCGGCCTGCCGGGCTCGGGTCGCGACGTCGTCTACAACGCCAGCTGTCCCTGCTTCCAGTACTCCGGCGGGCTCTATCCCGTCTAGCCCCGGCCCGGAGGAGAAGACGCCAATGAGGAGACATCGATGACCCGCGCACCACAGACGGTCCTCGTCGACGTCCCCGCGGGGCGGCTCACGGTCCGCATCGTCGGTGACGGCCGCCCCGTGCTACTCCTGCCAGGGGGTGCGGCCACGAGCTATCCCTACTATCCGCATCTGGAGGAGGAGCTGGACGGCTGCCGCGTCATCAGCTTCGACCGGCCTGGCACCGGCACGGCGTGTGGGCTCGGAACGGCCACCCTCCCCTCGGGCAGCGCCAGCATCGAGGCGGTGCTCAACGCCGTTGACGCCACCGAGGCGGTCGTGGTCGGACACAGCTTGGGCGGGTCCCTGGCGATCCAGTACGCCATCGACCACCCCGGAGAGGTGGGCGGAGTCATCCTCCTGGACCCGACGCCGATCAATGACGCCCGGCTGGCCAGCGCGCTGCCGCGAGTGCTGGGCCTGATGAGCCACATCCGAGTCGCACCCAAACGCCTGTCGTTCGGCCAAAAGTTCACCTTCCGACGGTTGCGTCGCTCGCTCGGGCCCCTCGACGACGAGGCACTGATCTGCCTGCGCTCGCTCGTCTACTCCGCCGGCATCGCGGCCACCGCCGACGCAGTCTCCACGTTCGGTGCCGACGCGGCCGCCCTGACGGGTCGGTTGCGCCCGCTGGTCAAGCCCGTCGTCCTCGTGACGGCCGATCGGCGGCCGGCGCACCGGCTGCACCGCAACCATGTCCGCCTCGCAGAGGCATTGGGGGGCGAGCTCCAGATGTGGCCCGGAACCAAGCACCCACTCCACCTGCAGCAGCCAGCTCGGCTCGCACGGCTCATTGATAGCGTCTTGGCGCAGCAGCCACGATCCTGATCAACCCAGGTACCCCGTCGGGTCGGCGTAGTACTTGATCTCGATGACGTCCCCCGCGCCCCACCAGTTTTGGCCGCTGTGAGCGGCGTGTGACCCGATTGCAATAGGCGGGGCGGAGCATGACCGGCATGACCCACAAGACCTTGCTTGCCGTGACCGGTGCCGTCAGCCTGCTCTTCGTCGTCTCCGCGTTGATGGCGTCCGCCTCGGCCACTCCATCGATGTCGGAGTTGGCGGCTCCTTACCGGGCTATTCCCAGCCAGGCGACGTCCACCTCATGCTCGCCACACACGCTGGCGCCGACGTGCTCCTCATCGGCGTCTGCCGATCGGCACGACGGGATCCTTGCCGTCGCGGCGGCGACCGACAGTGGCCTGGACGGGCAACTGCCCGGCGATGCCGACAGCGGTGCGACGGCCGAGCTCGCCCCGATCGTCGCCATGGGCGATGCGACGGCGGTGACCTACACGTTCCACGTCGATGTCACGGAGGCTCGGGTCGCCGACACGGGCGCTGGGAGCGGCGATCTCGTCCTGTGGGCCAACGCCGGCTGCGATCAATGCGGGGACCTCGCCGCTCAGTACGACGAACTCTCCGGCCCGGGCAGTCAGACGATCGCCGTCACGTTGCTGCGAGGTGCCGACGATGGCAGCGCCGGCGTCGTCCTCGGGTTGACCGGCGACGCCGCCGTTGACTGCGACAACGTATGTGTGCTGGAGCCGGCGGGGACCTCAGCCGTCTCGGGTCGAGCGGTGGTGACCAGCATCGATGTCGAGTCGTGGGGCCTCGGCCGGCCCGTGCCTCCGACGATCACCACCCCGTCGCAGGATGCGACCGCCCACCCCTCCACCTACTTCCCCAACTGCGACGCTGGATGCAACTCCGTGACCGGTGAGCAGGTCAGTGGGACGGCCGAGCCGGGGATGCCCATCGTCTTGGCCGACGCAGCTGGGGTCCTGGCCCGGGTGACGACCGACGACTCGGGGGTTTGGACGGCGGACGTCAGCCTGCCGGCTGGTGCGCAGACCGTCGTTGCCACAGCTGTCGGGCCGTCGGCCGAAGCCAGCTCAGCTCCTCGTCAGTTCTCCGTCGCCGCCGCCTGACGTCGACGGAGCCTGACGTCGACGACGCCGGCGGCGCTCACTGGGGCTCGCGCCACATGAGCCACATGTTGGGCCCACCGTCGGCGAGTTGAAGGGTGCGCTGTACCTCGAAGCCATGGCCGCGGTAGAAGGGGACATTGATCTCCTTCTGGGTCTCGAGATAGGCGGGAAGAGCGTCGGCATCGCAGCGGTCGAGGATCGGTCTGATCACCGCCGACGCCATGCCGAGCCGTTGCCAGTCGGGGTGGGTGCCCAAGACCTCGAGGTACCAGTGCGGCTCCTGAGGATGGGCCTCAGCGAGGGCGATGAGGGAGCCCATGGCCCGGTCCGCTCGGTCGCCGGTTGCTTCCAGGAACGGCTCGGCCATCGTCGCAAGTTGCTCGTCGGTGAACTCCCAGTGCCCGGGAGACGCCCACGATGCCGCGCAGACGCAGTCGTCGGTTGTGTACAGGCTCTGGTTGTCCAGGGACACCCGCAGCAGGCAGTCAAACAACAACGTGGCCCGACGCTCGAAGTCTTCGGGTACCACCATCCAACTGATCAGCGGGTCGTCCGTGAAGGCGCGCATTTGGGCCCGGGCGAGCTGCGGAAAGTCGCTCGGAGTTGCGAGCCTCACGGTGGTCATGGGCTGCAACCTATTAGCCGATCAGCCCATGGGCCCCGCCGCCCACAGGTTTTGTGTGGGCATAGGTTAACGTGAGCGTTGACGAGCCACGTTGAGAAGGATTAGGAAGAGCACGCAATCTCGCCGTCTTTGGCGGACCTACCACGAATCGAGGACGAAGATGACCCACGGTCGGCGCCTGTTCCGCTTGCCGCTCGTTGCCGGTTTGCTGCTCGCGATCCCCCTCAGCCTCACTCTCGCCTTGCTGGGGTCCACCGCTGCTTCGGCGTCGCCCGTCTACAACGCCATTGGCTCGCCGAGTTCCGGCTCCGGACTGCCGGTGGTCACCCAGCAGCCCGTCACCCAAGATGTCGCGGTGGGCGCCACTGCGACGTTCACCTCCACGGCCACCTCCGGCACGAGCTACACCGAGATCTGGCAGGTGTCGACCAACGCCGGGGGGACATATACCTCGACGGGCACGACGGGTCCGACACTGACGGTCCCCAACGCGCAGCTGTCCGAGAGCGGCTACTACTACGAGGCCGTCTTCACCAACACCTACGGCACGGTCAGGTCCATCCCCGCGCAGCTCTATGTGGGCTCCTGTTCGAGCTCGTACTCGACATGCACGTGCCCGTATGGCTATTCGGGGACGACCTGCTCGACGACCTGCCCGTACGGCTACACGAGCACATCGACCTGCACCTGCCCCTACGGCTACACGAGCACCTACAGCTGCGCGTGCCCCTACGGCTACACGAGCACGTCGACCTGCTCGACCTGCCCGTACGGCTACACGAGCACATCGACCTGCACCTGCCCCTACGGCTACACGGGGACGTCCACCTGCACCTGCCCGTATAGCTACACAACGACGAGTTGCAGCTGCACGGGGTACTACACGCCGACGCCCACGAGCACGTCCAGCTACGCGCCGCAGATCACCGAGGAGCCGACCAGTGAGACCGTGTCCGTCGGCGGTACGGCCACGTTCTACTCGACAGCGAGTTCGACCTACGGCACCGTGTCGGAAACCTGGCAGGTGTCCACCAACGGGGGCGCCTCGTACACGGCGACCGGCTACACCGGCTCCACCCAGACGGTCTCCAACGTGCAGGCGAGTCAAAACGGCACGTACTACGAGGCCGTGTTCACCAACGCCTATGGCACCGTCACGTCGACGCCCGCCGTCCTCTCCGTGACCGGCGCGACCACCACCTACCCGTACTACCCCTCCACGCCTTGCACGACCACGACGCCGACCGGCTATGCGCCGACGATCACCCTGCAGCCGTCAAACCAGACGGTGCCGGTGGGCGGTACGGCGACGTTCACCGCGACGGCGACCTCTACCTACGGCACGCCGACCGAGACATGGGAGGAGTCCACCAACGGTGGATCCACCTACGTCACGGCCGGTGTCACGGGCAGCACACTGGTCGTCAACGACGCCCTTGCATCGCAAAACGGGTACCTCTTCGAGGCCGTGTTCACCAACAGCTACGGGACGGTCACATCTTCACCGGCGACGCTCACCGTCACCGGGGCGGGGACACCCGCGCCGGCCCCGGCCCCCGTCGCTCCGTCGGCGGCCTCCTGCGGTACGCCCAGCAACCAGGCGTTCGTCTGCGCGCTCTACGAGGACATCTTGGGCCGAAGCGCCGACGCCGCCGGCCTCAACTCCTACACGACGGCGCTCTACAACGGGACGTCGAGCCGCCTCGGTGTGGCCCAATCCTTGCTTGCCTCGCCCGAGCACCGCATGGACCTGGTCAGCGGCTGGTACAGGAGCTACCTCGGTCGGGCACCCGACGCCGGCGGCCTGGCGACGTACGTCGCCGCCCTTGGCTCGGGGACGACCGATGAGCAGGTCCAGGCCACCCTGCTCGGATCCCCGGAGTTCTACATCACCAAGGGTGCCTCGACTCCGGGTGGCTTCATCACCGCCCTCTACCAGGCCCTGCTCAACCGCACTCCGGCCGTCGGCGAGGTTTCGTTCTGGCAGGGCGTGATGGCGGGGGGCGCCAGCGACACCCAGGTTGCTGCTGACATCCTGGCCAGCCAGGAGTACCGCAACGATCTCGTGTCCTCCTACTACAGCGAGTTCCTCGGCCGGCCGGTGGATGCCGGTGGCCTGGCCACCTACACCGGGGCGTTGGCCTCGGGCATGACCAACGAGCAGGTCATCGCTCAGTTGGCGAGCTCGCCCGAATACTTCAACGAGAGCTGATCCCGAGGCCTCGACCCGTCGCCGACCGCGCCGCGGCCGGTCGGCGGCGGGCCAGGCCCGGGATTTCCCCAGACCTACGGCTCCAGGCCGAGCGTCGCCGCGACCTGGGTCCGGCGGACCTTGCCGGTGCCCGTGCGGGGCAGGTCCTCGACGATGTACACCTGCTTGGGTCGCTTGTAACCGGCCAGGGCATCGCGCGCGTGGGCGACGACGGCGTCGGGGAGGACGTCTCCGATGACGGCCGCGCATACCCGTTGGCCCCACTCCTCGTCAGCGACGCCGAAGACCGCTACCTCTACGACGCCGGGGACGTCGGCCAGGGCGTGCTCGACCTCGGCCGGGTAGACGTTCATCCCGCCGGAAATGATGAGGTCGTCCCGGCGGCCGTCCAGGTAGAGGTACCCGTCCCCGTCGAGCCTTCCTAGGTCACCGACGGTGAACATGGCCCCTCGCCAGGCAGCCTCTGTCTTCACGGGATCGCGCCAGTACGCCCACCGGGCGAAGCTCGGGACCTCGCACCAGATGGTCTGGTCCTGGTCCACCTCGAGTCGGCGTCCGATGCGAGCCTTCCCGACGGTGCCGGGGTGGGCCAGCCACTCATCAGGTGGGCAGACCGTGCACTGGCCCTCTGTCGAGCCGTAAAATTCCCATACCTTCGACGTCCCCAACGTCTCGAAGAGGCGATGCTTCAGCGCCGCGGGGCAGGCGGCGCCGGCATGGACGACCTTGCGGAGACCACGCAAGTTGTCCGCCCCACCGTCTCGGTCGAGTACGTCGAGCAAGCGTTGGAGGTGCGTGGGGACCATGAACACCGAGCGCACTCCCTCCGCCGGAATCGCGGCCGCCACCGTGGCGGCGTCGAACTTCTCGAGCAGCACCACCGCCGCGCCACGGAGGAGGGCCTGGGCGCTGAAGCGGACGGCGACCGAGTGATAGAGGGGCGAGCAGGTGAGGTGGACGTCGGAGGGCCCGAGCTCCCACACGGCGGCCTCGTCCTCATGCAGGGCGATGGCCTCGGTCTCGGACAACACGCCGGGCCACACGCCTTTGGGTCGGCCCGACGTTCCCGAGGTGAAGTGCATGGGTCGACACAGTGGGACGGGCGCGAGATCCACGCCGCGGCCGGCGCCGGTCTTGGCGCCGGCGCCCAGCGTCGCCAGGTCGGCGGGGGTGCGGAGGGTGAGCTTCGGGTCAGCGTCGGAGACGAGGGCGTCGATCTCGGCGGGCAGGAGCGTGGCGTTGATCAGAACGGGCACGATCCCGATCCGGCAGGCGCCCAAGATGGCGGCGAGGAGCGCCGGCGAGTTGGGAAGCGCCATCGCCACCCGGTCGCCGGCGACCAGGCCGCGTGCGGTCAGCGCCGCCGCGGCCCGCCGCTGATCCCGCTCAGAGTCGGCGGGCTCGATCCGCCACACCCGCGACATGCCGACCATCCCGACCATCCCGACCATGGCGACCATCGTGG